>Ga0172368_10000885_pt1 | contig 41983 bp, 34 predicted proteins | sample Lak11m_FD_114540 | JGI IMG/M metagenome (GOLD analysis project Ga0172368, IMG submission 114540) | Freshwater microbial communities from Kabuno Bay, South-Kivu, Congo - kab_022012_11m | ecosystem: Environmental > Aquatic > Freshwater > Lake | place: Democratic Republic of the Congo: South-Kivu... | reverse complement strand
GCTAAAATAACGATTTATTCGTAATTGCCTTATTAACTTTTTTTCTTTAAATTTCTCTATTGTTGCCATTTTTGAGTTAAATTTGTGCCTCTAAAACGGTCAACTTATTTCAGGCTTAGACATGTCAATTATCTATTGTCAATTGTCCATTGTCCTATACTTCCCCTTGGCAACTAAGTTTCGGTAGCTGAGTTCCGATAGCTATCGGAATCGAAGCTACATCCTCTCCGGCACCCCTATTCCCAACAAATGCAACCCAGTCTTTAAAATCAAACCCACAAATTCTGAAAGCTTAATTCTAAAAAAAGCTTTAGTTTTATCATCCTCTTTAAGCACCGGAAAATCATGGTAAAACTGATTGTATTCTTTGGCTAAGTCGTAAAGGAAGTTGGCAATCAGTGCAGGACTTAAGGTGCTGGCTGCCTCAGCAATTACAGCAGGAAAATCATGAGCAATTCTCAAAAGCGCTTTTTCCTTTTCATCAATACAGAGTTCCGAAAAGTCAACCTCATTATCCAACATTTTCAATGCATCTGCCTTTCTCAGCATAGAATTGATGCGCACATACGAGTACTGTATGAATGGACCTGTATTGCCGTTGAAATCAATAGATTCTTCAGGATTGAAAATCATGTTTTTCTTGGGATCCACTTTAAGAATGAAATATTTCAAAGCGCCCATTGCCAGAACATAAAAAAGTTTATCAGCTTCTTCTTTTGTAAAACCTTCAATTTTTCCCAGTTCTTCTGTGTTCTTGCGGGCAGTGGCTATCATTTCTTCAACGAGGTCATCAGCATCCACCACCTTACCTTCGCGCGATTTCATCTTGCCTTCGGGCAGTTCGACCATGCCATAAGACAGGTGAAACAAGCCATCAGACCATGCTTTGCCTAATTTCTTCAAAACATGTTTCAACACTTCGAAATGATAGTTTTGTTCATTGCCCACCACATAAATAAACTTGTCTGCATTGAAGTCGCTGATCCTTAGCTGGGCTGTACCTAAGTCTTGTGTCATATAAACCGAGGTGCCATCGCTTCTCAACAGGAGCTTTTCGTCTAAACCCTCTTGCTTAAGGTCTATCCATACTGAGTTATCGGGCTTTTTGTAAAACACTTCATTTTTAAGACCCTCATCAATAATGCTTTTCCCACACAAGTAGGTTTCCGATTCAAAATAAGTTTTGTCGAAGTCAATTCCCAGCTTATTATAAGTAAGGTCAAAACCATCAAGCACCCATTTGTTCATCATGTTCCAGATAGCTCTTACCTCTTCATCTTTGTTTTCCCAACTTAAAAGCATGTTTTGAGCGTTCTTAATAAGAGGTGCATTCTTTGCCGCCTCATCTTCACTTAAGCCCTGTGCTGTCAATGCTTCCCTTTCTTTTTTGTAATGCTGTTCAAACAGCACATAATATTTGCCTACCAAATGGTCGCCCTTCAAACCTGAGCTTTCGGGGGTTTCGCCTTTACCCCATTGCTGCCATGCCAGCATTGACTTGCAGATATGAATGCCCCTGTCGTTGACCAAATTGACTTTATACACTTTATTGCCGGCATACTTGAGGATTTCAGCTACAGAAAAACCCAGCAGGTTATTTCTTATATGACCCAGATGCAATGGCTTATTGGTGTTGGGTGATGAATATTCAACCACAAAAGTAGAAGGCTCTTGAATGGTGTTTTTCCCAAAATCAGCCTTGTTATTAACTTTAAGAAAATTGAGCCAGTAAGTATCAGCCACTGTAAGGTTCAGAAAACCTTTGATGATATTGAACTTCACAATTTCTTTCAAATTTTCCGACAGATATTCACCTATTTGTTGTGCAGTGGTTTGGGGGTCTTTTTTAGAGTACTTTACGAAAGGAAAAACGACAATGGTAAAATCGCCTTCAAACTCTTTTCTGGTCTTTTGTACAGAAACCAGTTCAATGCCAATACTCACATTATACAAATGCTGAATGGATTCAATGGTTTTCCGGCAGATTAATGTTTCAATCATGGCAAGTAATTATTAATATCTGCAAAAATAATTATAATGGTTGATATAGGAGTGATTTTTTAAATGCGGTATGTTTTGTAATTTGCAAACTGTGCTTTCACAGAAATTCGGAAATTCCGAATTTCTGTGATGATAATATCTTATCAATCATCCGCTCTTGGGCTCTATTACCCTCTTGGCGAACTTGTCGGAAATTCCGACATACCACTTCTTCGTTTAGCTCACCCTCATTAAATACGTTCTAAATATGTTCGGTAATTGTTGGTTCGGGACTTTACAAAAAGTAAAGCCATTTGCTCCTGCGAAAGCCATACTGTATCTTCTTCAAAACGAACATCTACCGAAATTTTATCGTCTTCGGTTTTGAATAAAATAAATTCTGAATAATTTTTCTTCATTATAATTTTAAGTCGTTTGCAAAAATAAACATTAATTTTTTGCTTTTTTCTATGCACCCATATCTACGGATATAAAAAAATTAGCAGTTGAGTCTTTTTAATATGTTCTCAACCTCAAAGTTAATAATTGAAAATGCAAACCACTTCTTGCCTAAGTCTTTCAGTGATGCTCCGATATGATAAACTGTCATTTGATCTATAATAAGAAATCTGTCATGGGATTTAGTGAACTGTTTTATTTCTATGTCGGGGTATTGCGAGCTGAACTTTTTCAAGTCTAGCTTTGCTACCTTTGTCAGTACTGATGTGTAAATAATAGCATTCACGCCCTTTTGCCGCTTCGATAGCATTAGAAGCACACTCTCATCAATAAAGTTATCAATAAGAATGATGGATTCTTTTGCTTTTTTAATTAAACCTGCTGCAAAAGCATAAGCATCAAACATTTGTCCGTCGAAAAAAACACCTTGATTAGGTGGTAAGCTGGCATTTATTTGCAAGTCTATTCCATCTAATCTTTTACTCAAAACATCAAAGTTTTCTTCGATTCTATTCATGCGATTATTTAGAGCGTAACCTTTTAGCAAATACTCTTTCAGGATTTTATTTGCCCATATTCTGAATTGTGTGCCTCTTTTTGATTTAACCCGGTAGCCAACTGAAATGATAACGTCGAGGTTATAATATTTGGTTTTGTATTTTTTCCTATCTGCAGCAGTTGTCAAGGAAAACTTGACAACTGAATTTTCGATCAATTCTTCTTCTTTAAAAATGTTATTTATATGCAAACTTATATTTTGTTTTGTTGAATCAAAAAGTTCAACCATTTGAGCCTGCGTGAGCCAAACAGTTTCTTGCTCAATCCTTACCTCAAGCCTCGTTGAGGCTTTGTCTGCCTGATAGATGATTATTTCGTCTTTCATAATTTATTGGCCTCTTTAATTACAAAAATAAGAATAAATTTCTCAAAACCTATTTTGTGTATTATTTAGGACTCAGTCCATATAAAAAGTACATATTTTATATTTTGCAATATCTCTTTCAATCTCACTATCCTCTATTCATTCTCTTCATAGTAATACGAGTAGTCAATCCCTTTTATAAACATTTCGCGGTCGTTTATTCTGGAGGTTAGTGCTTTTTGCAAAAGTTTTTTCAACACACTGCTTTGGGTTGGGCTTAGCTTCATGGCGTTCATGTAATCGGGTTTGCTTATTTTACTCCAGTCAACGCATTTTTTGAGGTGTTTTTTGAGCATTAAATCCAGCCATATTCGGGTGCTTCTGCCATTGCCCTCCATAAAAGGATGCGCAATGTTCATTTCTACATATTTGTTTACAATTTCGTCAAAGGTGGTTTCGGGCATCGCTTCTACTTTTTCTAAAGTATCGCCCAAAAAGCGTGATGCGGCAAATGGGAAACCGCCTTTTGAAATATTTTTTTGTCTGATTTGTCCTGCAAAATCATACAAGCCGCCAAACAAATAGGCGTGTATTTGTTGCAAACCTTTGTTTGTGCCAACTTCAATATTGTTGATAAAAGAGCTTTCAAACAAGGCATACGCTTTTGTTTTGCTTTTGCCGTCTATGCTTTCATCACTGTAGGTAAACCAACCCATAAAGCGGTTTGCCTTTTTGCCCGGAAACTCCTTGCCCAAGGCAATAATGCCGGCATAATCCAACATATCTGCAAAACGTTTTTTACCATCGGGTGCAAGGAATTTCAACTGGGTAGTGGCACTAACCACTTGGGTGTTTTCCTTTTTCAGCTTTGCTTTAAGGTATTTCCAATAGTTGCGGGTTTTGGAATAGTCGTCCTGGTCGGTAAGCACAGCCACTATATCCAACACACTGAACCACCATTTGGCGTTTTGCTCGTCCCAAACAGCCCGCACCTCGCGGTCATCAAAAAAACGTATGGATATTTTGGTTTTGCTCATTGAGATTGGATTGGATTGAGATATAAATGTTATCCTTTATTCTTCAAATATACTAAAATATTTAATACAAATAAATGATATAAAAACCGATATTTGAGCATTTATTCATGATATTACGCTCCTTCTTGCCTATCGGGCAACTACCATGTAACCACAAATATGAAAATATATATAAATTCCAATTGCCACAGATTATTCACATAATTATTTTTCTTATCGGTGTTCATTATATCGCTACGCTAAATACACTGATTAAAATTCGCCATGGCGAATTTAAAAATCTGTGTAAATAATAATAAAAAAAATCTGAGAATCTGTGGCTACATGTCTTGAAAAAGCAACTGACTATTAATCAAATAATATTTATTAATGAGAGCTGCAAGGCTATTAATCCAACCACAACCTATTCCTCTCTTCCCATCAGCAGCTCTTTAAGCAAAAACATCTCATCGCGCAGGCGGGCTGCCTCCAGATAATTGAGTTCTTTGGCAGCTTGCTCCATTTGTTTTCGGATGTTTTGTATGTTTTTCTTCAGTTGGTCATTAGTCATGTATTTTACAACAGGGTCGGCAGCCACATTTACTGCATCATTGTCGATGTAGGATTTATTCTTGCCTGAGTAGTCCAGCACAGTGGTTTGCCCCAGAATATTATCGAGCGATTTTTCTATCTGCGTGGGTGTGATATTGTTTGCCACATTATAGTTGACTTGTTTGATACGCCTTCTGTTGGTTTCATCAATGGTGCGCTGCATGGAGTTGGTCACCTTATCGGCATACATGATTACCTTGCTGTTCAGATTGCGTGCTGCCCTGCCTGCAGTTTGTGTGAGTGAGCGTTCCGAACGCAGAAATCCTTCTTTATCAGCATCCAATATAGCTACCAATGAAACTTCGGGCAAATCCAAGCCCTCCCTAAGCAAGTTCACTCCTATAAGCACATCAAAAACACCCATACGCAAATCTCTGAGTATTTCAACCCTTTCAAGTGTATGCACCTCCGAATGGATGTAGCGGCACTTTACACTGTACTTGCTCAGGTACTTGGTCAGTTCTTCTGCCATCCTTTTGGTAAGCGTGGTAACCAGCACCCTTTCTTTAATGGCAACCCTTTTATTTATCTCTCCTATGAGGTCATCTATCTGATTCAGACTGGGTCTGACTTCAATAACAGGGTCAAGCAATCCGGTAGGTCTGATAACCTGTTCCACAAAAACACCCTGTGTTTTGTTCAATTCATAATCGGCAGGGGTGGCGCTGACATAAATCACTTTATTGATAACACTTTCAAATTCTTCAAATTTCAGTGGTCTGTTATCAAGTGCTGCAGGCAGCCTGAATCCATATTCTACAAGATTTGTCTTGCGCGATCTGTCACCTCCATACATGGCCCTGATTTGTGAAACAGTCACATGACTTTCGTCAATAACCAACAAAAAATCTTTAGGAAAATAATCGAGCAAACAAAAGGGGCGGGCACCGGGCTTTCGGCCATCAAAATAACGGGAGTAATTCTCTATACCCGGGCAATAACCCAATTCCTTCATCATTTCCATATCGTAGGTCACACGCTCTTCTAATCGTTTAGCTTCCAGCATTTTGCCATTTTCTTTCATGTATTCCAACTGCACCAGAAGGTCGTCCTGTATTTCAACAATAGCATTGTTCAGATTGTCGCGTGAGGTATTAAAAATGTTTGCCGGAAAGATAGAAATGCTCTCAAGCTTTTCAAAAATATCACCTGTAGAAGGCTCAAACGACATGATTTCTTCAATGTCATCATCCCAGAAAACAAATCTGTAAGCAATGTCGGAATATGCCACAAACACATCAACAGTGTCGCCTCTCACCCTGAAATTACCTCTTTGAAAATCGGCATCAGTACGCGAATACATTGAATTAACAAGAGAATGTAAAAAATTGTTTCGCCCTACCCTGTCGCCCACTTTTAACCTGATGACGTTGCTTACAAAATCATCGGGGTTGCCAATGCCATAAATGCACGATACAGATGATACCACAATAACATCACTGCGTCCCGAAAGCAAAGCCGTTGTAGTACTTAAACGGAGTTTTTCAATTTCGTCATTAATTAACAGATCCTTTTCTATGTAAGTATCACTCACCGGCAAATAGGCTTCAGGCTGATAGTAATCGTAGTAAGACACAAAATATTCAACGGCATTTTCGGGGAAAAAGCTCTTAAACTCGCCATAAAGCTGAGCTGCCAATGTTTTGTTATGACTCAGCACCAAAGTAGGCATCTGTACCTTGCTGATAACATTAGCCACCGTAAAAGTCTTGCCTGAACCAGTAACTCCCAGCAAAACCTGATGTTTTTCATCATTGCGTAAACCCATTACCAGCGCTTCAATAGCTTCAGGCTGATCGCCCGTAGGTTTAAAATCAGAAATGAGATTGAAGGGCATGGGTGTAAAATTTTATCAAAATTAATAAATTCAAGTGAACTCAAGTGACTAAAGTGCACTTCGGCTCCACTTTGTTTCGCTCAGTGACCACTAAAGTGACTAAAGTGAGCTAAAGTTTAGGCTGAATTTGGAAAATTGAAAATTATTGGAAGGATAAAATAATTTTAATGTTAAAAAATTAATTTGTTTGTTTTTGTGAAGTAACATAAAGCACTGAATTTAAACAGCTGTCAATGGGTTGTAAATTAAATTTATCTGAGAGTACTTTTTTTAAACTGTCATTACAAACCATTATTTTTTCATTGACAGAAATATGTTCTATTTTATCAACCAGTTCAATATTTTCGTTTTTTTCAGCTAATTTATATTTATAAAAAAGCAAAGAGCCCTTCCATCCCTGATAATAAACTTTCACACCCTCTAATGAGTAATGCTTATTAATTTTTCTGTTAATAAAATTTTCATTGGCTTCCTGAAGTCTTTCACCATTTGGAATAGTGTTCCCTTGAGATTTATTAAAAATTATAAAATAGGGATAGAAAAAAAATACCGCAATTATTAAATATTTCATCGAAACAGTTAGAGGTTTTTCTTTCAGCACTATACCCTCCACCAACAAAAAAATGGGGTATGCAGCAATAACAGACAAATAGGGATATAATGGCATATCATACCAAATAAGTTTGGTTACAGAAATTGTAATTATTAATAAATAAACCCCTATCAAAAGAAAAAAGAAATAAAAAATTTGTTTGTGACTTTTATTAGTATTAAAGTGCATTAGAACTGCTCCAATGACAAAAAACACAGACCAGATTGAGAAACGTGTATCAAACAAATTATAAAAATAAAAAAGTGTTTCGTGCTTATGTTCACTCCATATTCCATTATATATTCTGCTGGCATCGCTGAAAAGAAATGCTTTAATATACCCGGGATTATCCAAGGCTCTTAAATACAAGAAGCCGAAAGCAACAATTAAAAGAAAAAAAAGGCCGGAAATAAAATACCCATTTAAAGTAAATTGCTTTAATAAGCGTTTCTTTAAAATAATAATCGCATAAGCCGGTGTAAAAAACAAAGCCGCGAAAGACTTTGTAAAAAATGCCAAAGTCAAAAAGACAAAAAACAATAAAATACTAACCTTGTTATTTGACATTAAAAACTGCAAAAAATACAGGTTTGCCATTAGCAGAAAGAAGGTTAAGAGGGCATCTGAATCGGCAGTTCGAGAGGTATGAAAGGTCACAAAACCGACAGAAGTCATCAGAATTAATGCACTGATCCAAGCCATTACAAAGTTAAACTTTTGAGAGACAAACCTGAACATAACAATAACTGAAAGTCCTGCTGCTATGGCCGATGGTAACCTCAGAGAAAGTTCATTGTATCCCAATAGTTTAATGAAAACTATTTGTATCCAACATGTAAAGGGAGGTTTAAAATTAAATAAATCAGGATGATTGTCAAAATACAATGAAAAGAATTTTCCATTATGAAGCATCTCGTACGAGTTTACAGCAAACACAGACCCATCCCACCATCTCATATGGAAGGCACCCAACTTAAGAAAAAAAACAAAGAAAATCAATAAAATGAGCATTAAATATTGCAGTCCTGTATGAATTTCAATTTTTCTATGTTTTAGTATTTCCATAAAAATCATTTTTTTTAACATCTTCGATGCTTTTTAAAGGAATTCAGCTCTCATTAATGCTTTATATTTAATGAATCCGGGCAAAACACTTCCTTTCCACCTATATATGTTGCTTTCACCTTTACAAAAGGAATGCTGTCAGTTGGGATTTTCATAATGTCCTTATCAAGAATGACAAAATCTGCAAATTTGCCTACCTCAATACTCCCTTTTTTGTCCTCTTCGAAGGCTGCGCGGGCCGCCCAGAGTGTCATGGCAAACAAGGCTTCTTTTCGGTTTAATGCATTCTCAAGCTGAAAGCCGCCCTTGGGAAAACCCTTTAAATCTTTTCTTGCCACTGCAGCATAAAAGCTGAAGAGAGGGTTGATACTTTCTATCGGAAAATCGGTACCATTGCACAGCCAGCCATTTTGCAAAAGCAACGCCTTGTAGGCATAAGCTTCATTTAAACGCTCTGCTCCCAGTCTTTCTCCGGCCCAGTACATATCGCTTGTGGCATGTGTGGTCTGTACAGAAGGAATGATATTGCATTGCCCGAATATCTTTACATCTTCTTTATTGACTACCTGCGCATGTTCTATACGCCACCGCAAATTATTTTTACCTTTAAGCAAATAACTATAAATATTAAGCATGACTCTGTTGGCCGAATCGCCAATAGCATGTGTACACACCTGATATCCGTATTGTTTGGCCAACGCACACTGTTTTTTCAGGTAATCAGCAGTATTGACCATCATGCCATAGCTTTGGGAACTGTCGGTATAGGGCTTAAGCAAACAAGCGCCTCTTGAACCCAGCGCGCCATCGGCATAAAGCTTTATTGAGCGGACTGACAATCTATCAGTCACATACACCCCTTTTTTTAAATAATTTTCAATATTTTTCTCATCCGGTTCCAGCATGGCATAAATACGCATCAGCAAAGCATTTTCTTTTTGCAAAGAGTCAATCAAAGCAACATCATCATACATAAGACCGGCATCAGTAACAGATGTTAAACCAACAGCAAAACAATTCTTCTCAGCTTCTTTGAGTGCATTGGTTTTCAATTGCTTATCCGAAACGGGAATCTTGCTTCTCACAAGTTCCATGGCATTATCAAGCAAAATACCATTGGGTAAGCCATCTTTCAGCATTATAAGCCCACCTTCAATCTTTGTTTTTTCATTTATCCCTGCAATACTGAGTGCTTTAGAATTGACAAGTGCAGCATGGCCATCAATACGAATAAGATAAACAGGATTGTCGGGAAACATTTTATCGAGTTTGGATTTGTCGGGAAATTCTTTACCTTCCCATTTATTCTGATCCCAGCCTCTGCCCTGAATCCAATAATTATGATGCCTTTGCTGGTGTTTTCTTACAATTTCAAGCATTTCGTCGGATGAGGCAGCCCCAGTCAGATCAGACATGGTCAGTAAATTCAATCCATAGCCCAAAAAATGCGCATGTGCATCTATAAAGCCGGGATAAATAGGCATACCACCGGCATCAATCACATTTTCACTTGCGAAGCTATCAGAAATGTCTTTGTTTGTACCCACAGCCAGTATTAACCCTTCTTTCAGGGCAAAACTCTGAGCCATTGAAAATGAAGCATCACAGGTGTAAACATTTGCATTTCTGACAATTAAATCTGCTTTTTTCATAGTAGTACCTGTACAAGAATAAAGAAATAAAAATATTACATATAAGCATACTGACTTATTCATATTGCAAAGCTATAATTTTTAACAATTTTTTACATATATACACTTTTGATATAAGTAATATTAGTACTTTTGCAGTCCGAAAATACACAATTTATATCAATTTATTATATAAATATCCACAAATAGTTATATTTTTAAAGAAATTTTTCAAATTACCACTAACCAAATTTCCAATTATGAAAAAAATAATTTCAATAATTTTTGTTACAGCCCTCATTATGAGTTCGTTTAATCTCAGAGCTGAAAATGATTTGGAAAATTATCTCCTCGATCGTGGAAATCTGATTAACAAATACGACTCTCTTAAAACACAAATTAAAGACAGCACCCTGTTTGATTTAAAAAACCTTGCAATAATTCAATCAGCAATTATTAGCGAAGATAATTTCATTATCAATGAATTTCAATTTATGCAGGGCAAATTTGACGAGCTGCAAAGTAAAAATACAAAGCTGTCCAATCAAATGGAAGAAAAGGAATCTGAATTGGCTGAAAAATCAAAATGGCTTGAATGGGGCATATACGCAGGAGGCGCATTATTACTGTTATTCCTTATTATATTGATACTCTTTATTGTTAAATTAATCAAAACGGGCAAACTAAAAAAACAGATTAAAAGCCTCGAACAATTGCACAAACAGTATCAGGATCAGCTTGAAACTTCAAATAAAAAAGCATCTAACGAAGATGCTAAGCTGTCAGAAGTTGAAGCTGCTTACAATCAGGTTATTAATGAAAATAAAGCCGGTTTTGAAAAAGAAAAAAACAGTTTGTTAAACGAAATAGAAAGCCTGAGAAACAATGCTGGAAATGACAACAAAGAAGCCTTGGAAAACCTGCAACAGATCATTCATTCTAAAGAAAATGAAATAGCACAATTGAAAGAAGCACTTTTGCAAAACCAACAACAAAATGAGAAAGCCATACTAGAAAACAATAATGAAGAAACTGAATTTTTGAAAAACAAAATCATTCAACTGGAAAAAGAACTGGAATCAAAAGAAGTTGATATTATCGAAGCCCACAAATTTGAAAAAACCAATCTTTCGGTTGAAATAGAAAATATCAAACATCTTCTTGATGAAGAAAAACGCTACAATGAAGAATTGAAATGGCAAATTGAAGATTTGAAAAACGACAATAATGCTTTGAAAAATAATACAAATGAAAATACCAGCCCTGTTGATTCAAATATAACCGCAGGCACCCAAACATTGATTGACGAAAACAACACGCTGAAGGTTGAAGTCGAAGAGTATAAAAAAATTATTGATCAAGAGTTAGAATTCAGAAAAGACATTTTAAAACTCATGCAAGAATTAAAAAAATAAATTACATATTATAACCAATTTAAAATTTATAAAAATGGAAAACATGGATAAAGACAGAAGTCTTGATGCTGCCAAGCAATTAATAGACGCAGTGAAAAAGCAATTTGAAATTGAAAATGAAAAGATATACAAGTACCGCTCTGAGATTTTTAAAGAAAAAGATTTCAAACCTCGTAAGTTTTATGCGTACAATGGCCCAAGTTTTTATTTAGACCGCCAGGCACTTGTTTTCAATCTGTTTATTGCACCCGAAGGCGATACCGTAGAATTTTACAAAGAAAAGATTGTAAAGATTTTCCCCCAATTAAATGATATTGACACACCCTATGTTGTGTATTTATTTGCTGAAACATTGATGCAGGTTCTTAAAATGGACATAGACCTCTTTATAAGCAAATATTCAATCAGCAGCGATGGTGATGAGTATGTGGTAGCTGTAGAATACCTCGACAAAAACATTGCAGAAGAAGCTGTTTATTTAGTAAGCGACTGGTTCAGAGCCATGTCTAACAATTGGGAATTTGATTTTGAAAAAGAATTTATTACCTTGCAAGGTATGTTCGATAAAACCCTGTTTGGCGGTCCTACACTCTATTCTTTGATTGAAGCAGGTTATAAAATGGACATTCCTGTGACATATCTTTTTGAAGAAAACCAATTCATGTGGGGATATTGTAAAAAGCAACTCAAAGGACGCTCAACAACATTCCATACAGATGGTATAAAAGACACTGAATTTACCATGTACAAAGATATGGTGGCCGACTTTTTAGTAATGTGCGGCTTTCCTACACCTGTGGGCAAAAACTGCTTTGATGAAGAAGAAACAGTAAAAGAAGCGCTTAAGTTAGGCTTTCCTGTTGTTGTGAAGCCTGTTGCAGGTCATAAGGGCCAGGGGGTGACTACAAATATTGAAAATGAAGCTCAGGTAAGAGAAGCTTTTAATAAAATAACCAAAGCAGCTAAAGAAGAAGGTGTCAACTTCGACGGTGCTATTGTTCAACAACAGATTTATGGTACAGACCACCGCCTGATTTCTATCGGAGGCAAGTTTGTGGCTGCCCTCGAAAGAGTTGCCGCTTATGTTGATGGCAATGGAAGAAATACTATTGAAGAATTAATAGCTGAAGAAAACTCAAAACTGATAAGATTAGACAACGCCCGCTCACCTCTTTGCAAAATAAAAACGGATGAAAATTTAATTGACTTCCTGAAATTACAAAACCTGAGTCTGAGTTCAGTACCTGCACAAGGAGAAAGAATCACCCTCAGAAGAGTAGCCAACATCTCTGCCGGAGGCGTTTCTATAAATGTGACCGATAAAATCCACCCAATTAACATTAAAATGGTTGAAGATATTGCAGGCTATTTTAATGTAAAAGCATTAGGTATTGATGTTCTGGCTGCCGATATTTCAAAACCATGGACCGAAGGCAACTTTGGAATTATTGAAATAAATGCAGGCCCTGGCGTATTCATGCACTTAGCTCCTGCTTACGGTGGCTCTGTAGATGTACCTAAGCACATCATGCTCTCTCATTTCAAAAATGGTGATACCGGTCGTATTCCTATTATTGCCACCAACGGTGTCAGCCTCAATTTCATCAAAATTCTCAATGACAAACTCCACGATATTAAGAATGATATTTATTTTGGTAGCCTTACTGAAGAAGGTGTTTATTTTAACAATGCCTATTTTTACAACAATCCTGAACATGATCAAAATGTAAAAATCATACTTAGAAATCCTAAAGTTGACTTCGCTCTTTTTAAACATAACAAGCACGACATTTATGATTTCGGCTTATTACATAAAGGTGCTGACATTGTGATACTTGATAATGCTGACTATGCAGAAGAAGTAACCCTCAAAGAACAGTTATTGCCTAATGGCCTATTATTGGAAATTATTGACAATGAAATAAAACTCATCAGAAACAATGACGTTATTAACTCTGTATATTTTGATAATGATGATGACAGAGATTATAAAGTTCTTAACATCATTGAACCATTTTTGGGTGAGCTGATCAACAAATACTAGTAAATAAAAAGGCTGGTAATCCTTTTCAGAAAAAGAAACCGATGGGTTAGCCCGTCGGTTTTCTTTTTTTAAAACTTCAATACAAAATTTTGTTTGGTCAGTTCTTTTTTAAAGAAAACAATGCCGAAGAAAAACAAATCCAGAGACACACTTACATTTGAATCACTGATGATTTCATGCCAGGCTTCATTCATCTGCATTGACCAATGGATATCATCAAATACAAATACTGTATCATTATGCGAATACTTTAATGCCTTATAAAAATATTTCAATGTCGGCTCTTTGAGATGATTGCCATCGAAAAATATAAAATCAGTATTTTTTAAATCTTCAAGGATTTGTGGCAAGGCAATATCAAAAGTAGTGTTGGTAGGTTTAATATTTTTAAAATTGAGCTTTTCAAAATAAGATTCAGCAATAGATATGGTTTGAGAACAACCATCAATAGTGTTAATAATAACATCGGGAGCCGCTAATGCCATATACATGGATGTAAGGCCAAAGGAAGTACCCAACTCAATGATATTCTGAGGTTTAAAATAGGAAACCAAATTATACAACAACAAACATTTTTTTTGGTCACTTACAGATTTATGGGTAATGTCTTTTATGCGTCTCATCCCTGAACCCTTCTTTGAAGCAGCACCAAAATCCAGCACATCAATATAGCTGTTTTTCGAAAGTAAATTTTTTCTTATTTGCTCAAGAGCTTCACTGCCTTCAGGGATTTTGCTGTTATTAATGACTTTATTGTACAAATCAAATACAAAAGGAGAATGAATGCCATGTTCATTTTTAGAACTGACTAAATATTTAACATATGAAATACCTGTAAAAACTTTATTTGATATCATCATTTTTATTAATAGCCTAACTCCTTGGCTGTTACTGTATCAACCTTCACAACCCATGCAGCAACATTATTTACAGCCGGAGCATTATAACTAAAAGCTTTACCTGTGTACTTTTCCATTACTTTATTAAGTACTTCAATTTTTTTATCGTAATCTTCAATAAACTGTACTTTACCATTGGCAACAACGCTTCTGAATTTCATCCCATAACTGCAAGCCACATCATGATTTCTGTGAAATAAAAGATGGTCGGTACTAAAAGCCACGCATACATTATTGTTTTTTTTCAATATTTCAATTTTTTTACCTTCCGATGCCGAATGTAAATAAATATACTCACCATCATAAGCAAAGTTAAATGGAAGCACATAAGGCATATTGTTTTCATCAACCATTGAAACATAACACACATCGCACTTATCAATAATTTTCTTAATAGTTTTTAAATCGTATATTATTTTACTGCCCATGATTAATTATAATTATTTGTTGTCAGTTGTTGTATATTTTTTAAAACGCAAATTGAGCGTATCGAACTTGTTTTGAAATTTCTTTTCAAAAGCAATAAATGCATCTTTCTTATCAAGTGGCAATGTATCTTTAATTTTCTCAGAAACTTTATCTAATTGCTGTATATTGCCAACCAATTTTAACACGGGTTCAGTTTTAGGTAAAACAATTTTCATCAGTTGTAATTTTTCAAAAACACCCGGCTTGCTTAAATCTTTAATACCCAGTGCATCAATTTCATTGGCAAGGCCCTCAATAATTGCAGAAAAATCATCTAAATTGTTAGACAATGCTGTCAAATGTTTTGAGATCACCGTGTCTTTCTTAAAAATTTCAGGAATCACTACAACAGTTTTTTTTGTTGGTATTGCTGCTGCTTCTTTTGGTTCATTATTGCAAGCTGTGATAAAGCATAAAAATAACACAGTAAAAATGAATAGATTTCTAATCATATGTATATTATTTAAAACAAAAATAATCAAATTAATTACATAAAAAGAAATGTTTAATAAAACAGATACAAAAAAATGCCTACCCATGATGGTTAGACATTTTTGTAATATTAATTTGTTATAATAAGACCTTTTGTTTAAAAAATATCAGGCAGCTCTGTCACAAATTTACTAAATTTTGAAAACACATACAGCTTTATTCTATAGAATCCTGATGCTTATTATAAAAACAATCTTTTAAAACTTATAAATAAATGAAAGCAACCCTCTTATATTTGTGACCTCTTTGATATCTGAAACTTCACCTAAAGAGTTAATTGTTTTACCATATGCAGCAGTTGTGTATTCCACTTCCAGTCCGATAGTTGTTTTTTCCTGAGTGAACATAAAACGTGGAGCTACCCTGTAAACATATTTAATATTGTTTCCACGGGCATAAGCTGTAGAACCAGGAAAAATATTATAGTCAGTTCCAAAATTCATGGTATAACCACCAAAAAGACCTGCTGTGTATTTGCCGAAAGTGTGATAGACTTCGGTCCATACAGAGCCAGTGGTATAATTGGTAAACTCTTTTAAACCAGTAAGTGTATCATAGTTCGTGTTTTTTATAGCATAACCACCTATCATAGTTAAATCATATGCATTCTGAGCCAGAACAGCCTGAAGTTTCCAAGTTGAATTTTTTATTTTAATTTTAGAAAAAGCAGTAGCTGAAAGGCTTCCCAACGACTCGTTTGTTTTATAGCTTTTAGATGTTTCTAATTCGGGAACAATCACTTTGTAATCTCCACCTATACCGAAAAGGTTATTTTTTCCACAGGCATAAGTTAAAAGCAAATTTGCATCGGGAATAGCTGAATTTCTCAAATAAATAGAACTGCCACCTTTTGGTCCTGTACTAACATTATCTCTTTGAGAATAGGCAGTAGCTTGAATGCTCAGATTTTTAATTTTTCTGGTAAGTCGCAGTTGCGGATTGCGGGAAAAAGGCTCGAATGGAGCTCCTGTGTTGAAAGAAATGACTTCAGGATAAACTTGGGTAATAAATAACGGATTCCAAAACTGACCTGCAAGAAGTTCTGTCTTATCATTCCAGTTAAATTTTACAAAAGCATGCCTTAACCTGAAACCATTTATATCAGCATCAAGATTCCCAAAAAAATCTGCTTCAATCAAACCTGAGGTCTTTGCTCCAAAAGCATCGGGTCCAGTAATATTACCGCTTAAGCGCGATTGGATAGCCAGCATATTGAAGTTAGGAGATGCATAGATATCTTTTTTATTTTTATCTTCTTTTACATTTTGCGGATATAAGAGAAAATGTCCTTCCCTAACATCTACTGTCTGCCTTGTATCATATGTAATATCATTTTTGACAAAACCGGTAAATTTAATACCAAATACTGGCTTCTCCTGCTCTTGAGCATTAACAAACAGCGGTAAAAAAAACACTACAAAAAACAGTTTTTTTAATTTCATGATTCCTTACGTTTAATTAGTTAAAAATTTATTACGATATTGTCTCTTTCTTTTTAGAATAAAGGGACACTATAACCAAAGTCAAAAATGCCAATGGAATAGATATAATACCAGGGTTATCCAAAGGTATAAGCGCATCAGCTTTTAGAAGACCATACTTCTCATACATTGTTGGAGAAAACAAAATAATAATAATTGATGATAATATACCAACAACAATTGAAGAAGCAACACCTTTTGCTGTAGTTTTCTTCCAGAAAAGCACCATAATAATTGCAGGCAAATTAGCAGAAGCAGCAACAGCAAATGCTAAACCTACCAGAAAAGACACATTCATACCTTTAAATAAAATACCTAAAATGATAGCAAAAACACCTACCCCAAAAGCAGATATTTTACCGGCTCGTACTTTTGTTTTGTCAGGCATTTTCATGTTAAAATATTTATCCATTAAATCGTGAGCTATTGCACCTGATGATGCTACAATCAAACCCGAAACAGTACCTAAAATGGTGGCAAAAGCAATAGCCGAAATTATAGAAAATATTCCAACACCAAAAGATTTTGCTAACAACGGACCAGACATATTGCTGCTTTCCAAATCTAAAACACCATTAACCATTGCACCTAATCCCATATATAATGTAAGAACATAGAAAAATCCAATAGCTGCAATTGCTACAATGGTTGATTTACGCGCATCCCTCTGACTGGCTACTGTATAATATCTGATTAAAATATGAGGCAATGCTGAAGTTCCCAGAAACAATGCAAGCATTAAAGATATGAAGTTTAATTTTTCCCAGATATTTGAACCGGAAAGCTTGTAAAGCAGACCAGGTTTCATAATGTCTTTGCCTGATGTGGTAACTGGAAACCATGCAGTGACGTTATTTTCATCGTCAGCAAATGTCACTTTTGAATACCTTATTATTTCACTGTCCTCAATTTTGGTCAAAAAGTTAAAAGGATTGGTTGCACCCGTACTTTCAACTTCTTGTCCCTTTGAAATAATCTTTGATAAATGCCCCACCTGATAAAACAATCTTTTTGACTTGGGAGCTCCATTATAAAACTTTTGACCATCTTTAGTTGTTGTGATAGACAGCATCTCCTCAAGTACAAGATTTTCCTTTTTTGAAATTAAATTAAACCATTTTTCAGAACTGTCCTTTTGAATTTTAACCAGTTTATTCTTGCCTACAGCAATTTGCTTAACAATAAGGATGGTTGAATCCCCCTCAATTCCTCTCACTATAGTATCCTGATCTAAAACAGGCTTAAGAGTAATAAATTTATGATAATTTTCATAAGGTTCTTTATTCAATCCTTTTTTCAATATTAATGTGGTTAAAGCTATCGAAAAAATAATCAGCAAACCACCTTTTATAAACTGCACATATGTAGTAGAAGTCATACCTGCAGTGGCAACTATAAAAATGACAATAGAACCGACTATTACAACACCTACCCAGTGAGGTAAACCTAGTAAAGGAACGACAAGGTCTCCAGCTCCTACCATCTGTGGTATAAGATAGAATATTGAAACAATGAGCGTGCTTATGGCAGCAGTAAGTTTTATAGAACGAGAGTTGAATTTGTAATCAAGGGCATCAGTAAAAGTATATTTACCCATTCTTTTCATAGGTTCAGCTACAACAAACAAAGCAACAATCCACCCTGCCAAATAGCCTATAGAATATAAAAAGCCATCATACCCCGAGTAGGCAATCATTCCACAAATACCTAAAAAAGAAGCTGCCGATAAATAATCACCTGCAAATGCAATCCCATTTACACCCCAGTGAATACTTCCACCTGCAGCGTAATAACTTGCTGAAGATTTTGTCTTACGCGCAAAATAGAAAGATAAGCCCAAAACTACTACTACAAATACTACAAAAATAATTATAGCAAAAATTGAAACATCATATATCATTTTTATTCCTCCTCTTTATTAAGTTTATCTTCTAGTTTTGAACAAGCTAAATTATACAGAAAACCCATTATAATAGCTAAAACAATGAGTCCAAAACCATACACTATAGCCAGATTAAGTCCAAAAAAAACTCTGACACCCATCAAATCGGGTTTACTTACTCCTATAAAAACAAAACCTGCATATATAAGCGCATATATCAAGAAAAGTTTAACCCCTAACTTCGATTTGCGCTCGGCTGAATTGTCTTTGTCTAATTTTACGGCAGGACCATGTAACATTTTACCTCCTTTTTAAATAAATAAATTAATTGTAAACAAACATTTGAATAAAATCAAAAGTATTATAAATATTAAAAAAAAATATATTTGCAAGGTTGAAATGTATCATTGTTTTTAATCAACTTATTTTGAATTTCTATATATTTGCAAAAAAAATTATTATGTATTTTGATAAAGAAATAAGTTGTTCAAAATGCACATTTAAATGTGATATTTACAGAGTCATAGTTGCTACAGGAAAGGATTTTTCTGAAGTTAACCCCCTTCATGTGTTCTATAAAAAACATGAAATTATATGCAAGCAGGGAAGCAATGTAAGCAGTGCCATATATGTACTGGATGGATCAGCAAAACTTTACATTGAGGGTCTGAACAACAGGAATATTATACTCTACATTTTGACACCCCAAAAGTATATTGGACTTCTTTCATTTTTTGAAACTCCAAACTATTCATATTCTGTAACAGCTCTGGAAGACACAAGAATATGTATGATTGATCTCAGCTATATTAAAAAATTATATATTGAAAATCACGATTATCTGATGAGTCTGAATAAGGCATTTGGAAAATCAGTTGCTTCAATAATGAGTAAAATCATTACATTGAATCAAAAAAATATTCGTGGCAGGGTTGCAGATAGCTTGCTTTACCTTTCAAAGCTTAATAATTCAGACTCTTTTCAGATTTTTATGACACGTAAAGAACTGGGAGAATTATCAGCAATTTCGGAAGAAAATACAGTACGTTTGCTCACAGAATTCAAGAAAGAAGGAATTATAGATATGAATGGTAAAGAAATACAAATTCTTGACAAAAGACTACTTACAAAAATAAGTGAAGTAGGTTAAGAAGTAGTATGAAGTGAGAAGTTAAAGACTTCCTTTAAAATCAAAACTAAGTTTGGTCAACATGCTGTTGATATTAGAGATTACTTTTTTTATAATCGTCTTATCTAGTTCACTTAAGTTTTTGGTATTGATAAGATTATCTGGTTTCAAATTACTTCTTAGCAAAAATGCCTGATGTTTAAGCCTCATCATATTGAGCTGATCCAAAGCCTGAATAATATTGGTATAGGTGGCATCTCGCAACACATTATTTTCAGAAAGAATCAACAACCGCTGTGAAGTACTTGCTGTAATAAGCTGATTTTTAAGAGCATAAATCCTTGCAAAGTTAACAATAGGCATTATAGTCTCTTTAATATTTACAGTTTCAGGAGGTGCTCCGGCAGTTTCAAGTAATATGTTTCCCCAAAAACCAACCTGTGGTTTAAGCATAAGGGTGTTCTGTGTAAGATGATATAAATATGCCGGATTTGAAAGCGTTAATTCGAAAATATGATTCTTAAGTATTTCTTCATATTCTTTGTTTCCATACACAGCTCTAATATCAAAAAAAATATTTATGTCGAGTAAATCCTTCGCATTTCCCTTATTTATCCATTTATTAAAATATGATTTCCAGACTGACAATGGCTGGCACCATTCGTTATTCATTGCCATTACATTACCTTTACAAAAATCATAGCCGACGTCATTAAGATAAGTACAAACTTTTTTACTGAAAATATTAAAATATTTATATGTTGACTCCAGCGACTCTTTGGGAACATCTTTAAATATCAAAGCATTGTCCTGATCCGTGCTGAATGTTTGTTCATTTCGGGCGTCACTACCAAGTGATAAAAAGCAAAACTCAACTGGTGGTTCGCCGATTTCTTTAATTACTAATTCAATTATTTTACTTGTAAGAGAGTCAGACATTACTGACAGACTATTAAAAACTATGTTGGGATGAATATTATTTTCAATAACCGGCAATAAAGATTGAATATATTTATTTTTAAACTCCAGCAGTGAAGGTATAGAGTGAGAATTATCTATGATTAGATTAATCATAGAAGGAAATGAAGAAAGTATTCCTGAGAGTGATTGCTTGTTAATTGTACCGAGGCATTGCCCTGAGCTATCCTTTATCATCAGATGATTAACCTCATGATTTTTAAACATCAGTAAGGCTTCGAAAAGCATATTATTTTGATTAATAGATATTACAGGAGAAGTCATTATTTCAAAAACTTTCTTTTCAAAGTCTTCAACTTTTGAAAAAGCTCTTTCACGCAGGTCCTTATCCGTAATTATCCCGAGAACTTCTCCACTATCGGCAATTACAAAAGCTGAATCTGTTTTAGAAAGAGTCATTTTGCTTACAAGTGTTTCAACTTTTTCGTTGTACTTAATTAAAATTGAAGGTGTCAGAAATTTTTTAACTGATTGATAAAATAACTGAGAAAAAGAAGTGTATTCATTGATCAGGTTATCTGAAAAAGTGTTGCTCTTTTTTTGTGAGGTTATATCTTCAATAATACCATCGCAAAATTTGGGATTCTTTTCATCTTCTACAACAACCAAAGAAACAGAAACAACAGTAAACTGTCCGTTTTTTCTTTTAAGCTTAAGCACCTGATTTTTAAGGAAGCCATTCTCAAGCAAATTTCTGCGGAAAGATTTTTTATCATCTACATCAACAAAAATGTCCAAAATATATGTGTTTGTAAGCTCATCGATATTTTTGTAACCAAGTATTTGAAGCGCAGTTTCATTGGCTTCAAGAAATCTTCCTTTAAGATCGATGGTTGTGCGAAAAATACCAATATCGAGTTTGTCCATCAGGACTTTAAATTTTTCTTTATTCTGAAATAACTCCTCCTTTATTTGCTTATCAGAACTGACATCTTTCAAAGAAAAAATTACAGCATCCTTATCATTAAAAATGACAGAAGAAATGCTTAACAGAACAGATAATGTTTTATTATTAATAGTATTTAACTGGGTTTCTATTGGATTAAAATGAATGATTTTATTTTCATTTAACTGTGAACTTATCTCAGAAGGTACACTTATAAAATCTGAAAGTGATTTTAGCATAATTTCATCACTTGTCATTCCTGTCATTTTTTGCAATACGCTGTTCGAAAAAATTATCTCTCCATCCATCAACATCAAAAGTCCTTCTGTTGAAGCTTCTACCAACGATTTATACTTTTCTTTTGATTCATTAAGTGCCTCCTCAGCTTTTCGTCTTTTTCTTTCAATTTTTAAAGACTGTCTGCCAACATAAAAAAGTATTAATGCTGTTATTAAAGATATAATGATACTTATTCGAACAAATTTCTGAGTCAGAATAGCTATTTCCTTTTTTACATCCTCTATATAAATGCCCGTGCCAATAATCCAGTCCCATGGCTTAAAAGCTTTGACATATGACAATTTAGGGACTATATGTGTTGAATCGTCCATCCATTGCCACATATAATCAACATAACCTTGCCCGTTCTCTTTTGCAATTTTTACAGATTCGACAAATAACTTCTTTCCGTGAGAATCTTTAAACTCTGAAAGATTCTGCCCGTTAAGTTCAGGTCTGTAAGGATGCATAATCATTACAGGTTTCATATCAGTTATCCAGAAATAATCTTTATTTTCACTTCCATAGCGCAAATACTGTATTCTGGAAATTGCAGTTTGCTGAGCTTCGTTGCGGCTTAAAAAACTATCTGTTTCATCTTTATGATATTTTGCAAGAATGCTTGTTGCAGCATTTGTAAGCTCCTTAATCATTTCTCTTTTTCTATCCATCATTGCATCCTCAAACGCAGGAATAACAATAAAAAAAAGAGTAGCTATAAACAAAACAACTGCAAATGCCGAAGGCAAAACAATATTGATAAAAAAACCACTTCTGCTATTTGAAGGTTTTGATTTCATAAAATCATAATTTATAACAGTTTAAACTTTTTTCTTAAGGATATTGTTTCAATAATATCTGTGCTTGTGTCCCAAATAATAAAACCATTTGCATTTCTTGTGTTAGAAATGGATGGTGTACCAATCCAATCAAACGTTGATAAATGGGTCTTTTTCCCAAAACCTATATTAATAATTTTTTTCTCTGCCAACTTTGAGATGCCTTCAATGTGCATATGCCCGATAAAACTCAAATTATATTGATTGTCGGCTAAGAATTTTAAATGTGCCTCAATATCATTGTAAGAATAGAAAAATTCCTTTGAAGAGCCACTGATATCGGGTATTATAAAATGAGAAAACATACATTTATGCCCTTCAATTTCTGTAGTAATTTGCTCTGGTAAATGGTGTAAATATTCAATATCTTTCTCATTTAATAGTGCAGACAATTCGTTATCCTCATAGAGCCATATAGCATTTTGAGAAATTTCACATCTTCTTGGATATGACAGATTATACCAATCTACTGGATATATAAAATCTCTCACTCTCGAGACAGGAACCTTTCTTGCAGCATACAAATCATGATTTCCTGCAACCACATACTTACAATTGGCACTAACCCATTCAATACACTTTGATCCATCTCTGGTTTCTAAAAAATCATAAAAAGGAATACTGTATCCCACAATATCACCTAAACACACTATGACATCACATTTCTTCTGTTCAATTAAACGGGCAGCCTGAAGCAAGCTGATATAATCTTCATGAATATCCGAAATAAATGCAACTTTCATTTTACAACTTTAAAGACCTATTTCATTGTAAAGTAAATGCATTATTTTATAATTTGCAAAAATATTTAATGTTTCAATACTTTCTGCTTTAGCTTAGTTGTATTTGATAGTCATTGGATTGTTTTTCTGATGCAGCTATTCAACAAACAGACTTTCAAGATAAAAAGCTTTTATACCAAACAAGTTTTTGAGATTTTCGATTTTTTGATAGAAATGTTTACTATCAACTTTGTCTTTCTTTTTAACACCCACTATCATCACATTTTTATGGGTATGTGCATCTGCAATAAACTCAAAAATCTGTGTTTTATATCCATGTGCTTCTAACATCAGTCCACGCAATGTATCAGTTACCATTTCAGCCATTCTTTCTTCGAGAATACCATATTTGGTAATATCTTTCAAGATTCCTTCAACATTAAACTCCTTTCTTATTTGTTTATGGCAGCATGGAGCCGTAATAATCACCTTGGCTTCAGCGCTGATACCTTTATAGATAGCATCATCAGTTGCAGTATCACAAGCATGCAAAGCAATCAATATATCAGTTTTTTTTAATTCAAAACTCTTTATATCTCCTTTATAAAATTGAAGGTTTTTAAAGTTGCACTTATTTGCAATATCATTACATAAATTTACCAGTTCTTCTTTTATTTCAACACCTTTAACATGGGTTTCTTTATTCAACTGATGGGTCAGAAAATCATATATAGAAAAAGTAAGATATCCTTTTCCTGAACCCATGTCCACAATATCTAATTTGTCTTTTTTTAAAAGTTCGGAACTTTTTAAAACCCCTTCAACTGTCTCAATATATTTATTAATTTGTTTGTATTTACTTTGCATATTCTGTACAAGCAGGTTATTTTGAGTTACAACCCCAAGCGCTTTCAGATAAAGGTTATCTTTTATATCAATGACTTTTTTCTTATCGTCATTGTGTTTTGTTGAAATAGAAACAGTGAAACTTGCTTTACTATAATCAATTTTGGATTTGTTTTTTTTATTAAAACTTAATCGTATATCTTTTTCTGAAGTAAACAAAATGGCATTTTTGAAATGCGTCGGCAATAGTGCTAAAAGCTCCTTTAAGCTTTCTTCTAATGAAAAGTTTTTAGTAATACTTTTTGTTACATATTCGTAAACAAATGAGATTTTCTGTTTATTTTGTACCTCAACCAACCTGACTTGAATTCGTTTTAAAGCGACATCCCCTCCAACAGCTTTGCTTAAAAGCAATTTTTTAAATGATTTATTTTCAATCGACAATGAAAATTCATTTGTAAAAACTAGTGAATTGGGATCCATAGAATGAAAATTTTGAGGAATTAAGAAATAATCTTATTAAATGTTTTTAAAATAATTTTCAAATCTGTAAGAAAGCTTTTTTTTTCAATATACTTTAAGCTTAGCTTGAGTTTGGCAGGCATAATTTCATTTATGTAATGTGTCTCGGGCTCAGAACTTTGTGCTAAAAGATCGCTTTCGTTAAAATATTCGATTGAAGAAAAATCAGTCAAGCCTGGTTTAACAGTTAAAACCCTCATCTGTTCATTGTTGTATAAGTTTACATATTTTCTTACTTCGGGTCTTGGTCCTACAATACTCATATCCCCTATCAAAATATTAATTAACTGGGGCAGTTCATCAAGCTTATACTTTCTTAGAATCAACCCAACCCTGGTGACTCTCGAATCTTTACTTCCAATGGTTAGCAAACCATTTTTATCAGCATTCTTAGCCATTGTCCTGAATTTAAACAACCAGAAATCACGACCATTTTTGCCTACTCTTTGTTGCTTGTAAAAAACGCCCCCTTTAGAATCTAAAACAATAAATAAAGAAACAATAATCAATAAAGGTAAAAGAATAATGAGGGCTATAATTGAAAGAAAAACGTCAAATAATCTTTTCATTTTTAAATGACACTTTCTACTGCATCACAAACAGCAGCGATAACTTTTTCTATTTGATTTTCAGTCAGATCATAATAAACCGGAAGACTGATTTCACAAGAATAATTTTTATAGGCTACCGGAAAATTGTTTATATCATACCCCAGGCCTTTATAGAAAGACATCATTGGCAATGGTATAAAATGCACATTAACTGCAACTTCAGCCTTGAATATTTTATCGATTACGGCATCTCTCTGAGCTTCCGTTATGTCATTTATGCGCAATAAATAAACATGATACGAACCTTCTTTAAAAGCATCGACAGTTACAGGAAGCAAGGCCCACTTTTTATTTTTAAAAACACTCGTATATCTGTCAAAGATATGCTTTCTCTTAACCAGCATGTCATTATCGTAACGTTCGAGTTCAATCAGACCAATGGCTGCCTGAATATCTGTCATATTATATTTATAACCGGCTTCTATTATATCATAACGCCAGTTTCCAATTTGCGTTTTCTGCAATGCATCTTTATTTTGTCCGTGCAGCGACTTAATACACAAGTATTTATAAATTTCCTGATTATTGAATGGTGCTGGTAAATTTAAACAAATAGCACCGCCTTCGGCTGTTGTTAAATTTTTTACAGCATGAAATGAAAATACAGTGAGGTCTGTTAAAGAGCCGGTTCTTTTGTTTTTATACCAGGCGCCCAAAGAATGGGCAGCATCTGACAAAACAAGAATACGCCCCAACAGCATCTGTTCTTTTGTCTGAGAAATAAACTGCGCTTTAATATCCTCTCTGTTTACCAGCTTGTTAATTTCATCGTAATCGCATGGCAAACCGGCCAAATCAACAGGCATAATAACTTTTGTACGGGCAGTTATGGCTTTTTCAATTTCACTGAGTGAAATATTGAAATCGTGAGTGTTGATGTCAACAAATACAGGTTTAGCACCACAATGAACCACTACATTGGCAGTTGCACCATAAGTATAGGCAGGTAATATAACCTCATCTCCTTCTTTAACACCAAACCATCTGAGCATCAGTTCTAAGCCAGCTGTTGCTGAGTTAACACACAATACAGCCTCAGCACCCGAATAAGCTGCAAGATTTTTTTCAAGAAGCTTTGTCCTGGGACCTGTTGTTATCCAACCCGATTTCAAGGCAGCAACTACTTCATTTATTATTTTATCGTCAATTCGGGGAGGCGAAAATGGAATCATAAAAATCTTGGTTTAATAAATAATTTAGGCAAAGTTTGTTATGTGAAAATTGGCGTTTGGAATAAATTTTAAAATTTTGCACAATGTTTAAAATCTGAATGAGCGCTGTATTCCTCTAACTCCAAACTCTCAACTTCTTACTTGCTTTTCCCTTTGGAAAAAAATTTCTTCCCTGGTTTCTTAGGTTGTTTTGAAATTTCTAAACACTCCTCTAAAGTCAAATCTTCGGGCTTTTTATCTTTCGGAATTTTATAATTTTCCTTACCAATTGCAATGTAAGCGCCCCATCTTCCATTTAATATTTTCACATCCTGTTTTCCCGAAAATTCCTTAATGAGTTTTTTCGAGTCCTTATCTAATTTTTCATTGATTATCTCAATGGCTCTTTCAAGACTTACAGTAAGGGGGTCATCTGATTTAGGCAATGAATAAAAACCCGAGTTAAATTTCACATAAGGTCCGAATCTGCCAATAGCTGCAACAATTTCTTTATCCTGATACATGCCAATCTTACGAGGAAGTCTGAACAGTTCCAACGCATCAGCAAGTGTTATGGTGTCCATGCTTTGCGTTTTCAACAAACCGGCAAAACGTGGTTTGTTATTTTCATCAGCTTCACCTATCTGAACCATAGGTCCAAACCTGCCTAATTTGACATACACATTATTTCCGGATTCTGGGTCAACACCCAACAATTTTTCGCCACTTACTTTTTCCGAATTTTTCTGAATATCTTTAACCCGTTCTTTAAATGGCGCATAAAAAGCTTTAATCATATCATTCCACACCTTTTCTCCACTGGCAATTTCGTCAAATTCCAATTCTACGCTTGCTGTAAAATTATAATCAAGTATATCAGGAAAATTTTCAACTAAAAATATATTTACTAAATTGCCTATATCAGTAGGAAACAACTTAGATTTCTCATAGCCATACACTTCTGTTTTAGAAAAATGACTGATTTTTCTATCTTTTAATGTCATTATGGAGTAGGTCCGTTCTTTCCCTTCTCTGTTTTCAAGCACCACATAGCCTCTTTTCTGTATTGTTGAAATTGTGGGTGCATAAGTAGAAGGCCGACCAATACCCAGCTCTTCTAACTTTTTAACCAAACTGGCTTCTGTATAACGTGGCGGATGTATTGAGAATCGTTCTATAGCAGAAATTTCCTGCATATTTAATAACTCTCCTTTAAAAACTACCGGAAGTGTGCCTTTGCCATTTTCGTCATTTTCATCATCTGTTGACTCAATGTAAACCCTCAGAAAACCATCAAACTTAATAACTTCACCTTTAGCAACAAACTCTTCTGTTGAATTAGAAACAGCTATGTTAACATTTGTTTTCTCAATGAGGGCATCACTCATCTGCGATGCAATGGTTCTTTTCCATATCATTTCGTAAAGTCTTTTCTGAGAAACATCTCCCTCTATGCTATGGTTTGAAATATATGTTGGTCTGATAGCCTCATGAGCTTCCTGAGCACCTTTAGACTTAGTTGTGTATTTTCTTGTTTGTTGGTATTCTTCTCCAAAAGAAGAAATTATTTCATTTTTAGCTGTACCCAATGCCATGTCTGACAAATTAAATGAGTCTGTCCTCATATAGGTTATCTTTCCCGACTCATACAACTGTTGGGCTACAAGCATCGTTTTAGAAACAGAAAAACCTAATTTTCTGCTGGCTTCCTGCTGCAATGTTGAAGTTGTAAACGGAGGCGAGGGTGATTTTTTGGAAGGCTTAGTATCTACATCTTTAATTGTAAACTGTGCATCCACACATTTCTTTAAAAATTGTTCCGCTTCCTCTTTTGTTTCAAACCTTCTATTGAGTTCAGCGCGTAACAGATATTCTTTGCCGTCTCTCATTATAATAAAATCACCTGCAAGTTTATAAGAACCTGTAACATTAAAATTCTCTATTTCTTTTTCTCTCTCAGCAATTAATCTTACTGCTACAGATTGCACCCTGCCAGCAGATAATGAAGGTTTTACCTTTCTCCACAAAACAGGCGAAATTTCAAACCCAACCAATCTGTCTAACACCCTGCGTGCCTGTTGTGCATCTACTAAATTTTTATCAATAAGCCGAGGATTTTTAATGGCATTCAGAATAGCATCTTTTGTAATTTCATGAAAAACAATGCGTTTGGTTTTCTTTTCATTCAATTCAAGTGCCTGAACAAGATGCCACGATATGGCCTCTCCTTCTCTATCCTCATCAGATGCTAACCAAACCATTTCTGCCCCTTTGGCCATTTTTTTCAATTCAGCGATCAGCTTCTTTTTATCCTGCGAAATAATATAGTCGGGCTCAAAATCTTTTGTAACGTCAACGCCTAAACCGTTTTTAGATAAATCGCGCACATGACCGAATGATGATTTAACAGTATAATCCTTTCCTAAAAAGCCTTCAATAGTCTTTGCTTTTGCAGGTGATTCAACAATTACCAGATTTTTTGACATTCTTCTATTTATATTTGTTTTCTGAAATTTTTGGCAAAATAAGATAAATTCAATGAATTTTCATTTAAAAAATAAACGTTTTTTTTAACAATTTTTTTTAACTACTTTTGCATTTTCATTGCTATTCAGTATTTCAACCACTTTTTTAATTTTAATTTTGAGCGCAAAAAAAGTATATATCGAAACTTATGGATGTCAGATGAATTTTTCTGACAGCGAAATTGTGGCTTCAATTATGAAAGACAATGGTTTCGAAATAATTTCTGAAGCTAAGTCGGCAGAGGTTATTTTGGTTAATACCTGTTCTATCAGAGATAATGCCGAACAGAGGGTCAGAAATCGTATTCAGGAATTTAAATCATTAAAAAAACGCACACCTCAACTCATAGTGGGCATTTTGGGCTGCATGGCCGAAAGACTCAAAACCAATCTTCTTGAAGAAGAAACATTTGTAGATATGATTATCGGTCCCGATGCCTACAGGGACCTTCCCAAACTGCTTGCAGATGTAGAAAGTGGGCAGAAAGGTGTTAATGTGCTGCTTTCTCACGAGGAAACATATTCCGACCTCAATCCTGTCCGACTCGATGGCAAAGGAGTAAACGCATTTATTTCAATCATGAGAGGTTGTCAGAATTTCTGTTCTTACTGCGTTGTACCTTACACCAGAGGCAAGGAAAGAAGCAGGGATGCCCAATCTATTATTAAAGAAGCCAGTAAACTCTTTGACACCGGTTACAGAGAAATTACACTGCTGGGACAAAATGTTAACTCCTACCTGTCTGCCGACAATTTAAATTTCGCAGGACTGATGGCTCAGGTTGCTGAAATCAGTCCATTGCTGAGAGTGCGTTTTGCCACTTCACATCCCAAAGATATGTCGGATGAACTGCTCGACACCATAGCAGCATACCCCAATATTTGCAAATTTATTCATTTACCTGCACAGTCGGGCAGTACGCGTATTCTTGAGAAAATGAACCGCAAATACACCCGCGAATGGTATCTGGGCAGAATCAAAGCTATCAGAGAAAAAATTGACGGATGCAGCATCACCACCGATATTATTGCTGGCTTTTGCACTGAAACTGAAGAAGACCACATGGAAACACTCAGTCTTATGGAAACAGTAGGTTTCGACTTTGCTTACATGTTTAAGTATTCTGAAAGACCTGATACTTTTGCCGCTAAAAACTTTGCCGATGATGTGCCCGAAGCTGTTAAAGCAAGACACTTGCAGGAAATCATCAACCTGCAAAATAAACTCTCTTTAAAAAGCAATAAAAAAGACATCGGAAAAATTTTCGAAGTACTTGTTGAAGGCACTTCAAAACGCTCTAAAGATTTTGTATCAGGACGCAACAGTCAGAATAAAATGGTTATTTTTCCACAAAACAACTACAAACCAGGCGATTATGTAAATGTGTTGATAAAAGATTGTACTTCAGCCAGTCTGAAGGGAGTAGTTGCAAATATTTTTTAATCGTGTAACCACAAACTTTAGTTCACTTTAGGCACTTTAGCTCACTTTAGCTCACTTTAGCTCACTTTAAGCACTTTAGCTCACTTTAAGCACTTTAGCTCACTCTTGACACTTCCTACTTCTCTTCATACTTTCCCGGATTCAATGCTCCCTTATTCCATGTCAGCAAGAAAATCTTCATTTTCTTAAGGTCATAACTGTCTTCTTTTTCCAGAAAACCACTGTCCTGGGTGTGAAGCCTTTTACCATCGCCATCTAAAACAATAAACACAGGAAAACCAAAACGCTGGGGGTATTCAAATTTTTTAAGAATGTCGTAATTTCTGTTTTCCTTACTGTAATTGACCAGCACAAAAATATAATCGGCTTTCATTATTGAATCAAGCAAAGCATTTTCTGCCAAAAATTTATGCACTTTAATACACCACGGACACCAATTGCCACCTATCTGAATCAATACATGTTTTTGTTGTTCTTTTGCAAGTTTAACTGCCGCTTCAATATCTTTTGCTGCATCAGCAGTAGGATTGTATATGGCAGCTTTTTCTTTTTCCTCTTTATTTTGGGCTGAAAGTGAACAGCTGAAAGCAAGTATTATTATTATAAATAATTTAAGTGTTTTCATTTAAACTTTTTTTGATTACAATTTTATCAAAAACAAATGTATAAATTTAATTATTAAATTACTCTTAAATAAACCAAAAAAATATGAGAAGCACAGATCTTATCATTTTAAAAAATTTGTAAGTTTGCACACTAAATATTTTTTATTTTTTAACACAACATACATTAAACCTATGAAAAGAATAGCCATATTTTTCTCAGTTTCAGCTTTGCTTTTTATTTTTTCTTGCAAAAACAATGAAACAGGTGATAAAAATTTAATTACCGAAAGAATCCAATACGATGTGCTTATTAAATCGCCGGATGTTGAACTCGACTGGTGGGTGCAGAATATTGAAGGCGCCAAACGTGAATCTCTTATTAAAATGATATTGGATAATGTTTATAGTGGCAATATTAAAGCCTACGATTATTTAGACAAGCCCCTTACAGTTGAAGAAGTTAAGAATATAGGAAAACGCAACGACACCCTCTTTATGCCTTCAATGGAACCTCCTTACGACGATTCAACAGTAATTATAAATGAGACACTTAAAATAAATGATATCACGAAACTCCGCTTTCTGGAAGAATGGAAAATAGATCCAAAGACATTACTTATTGAAAAAAAAGTTCTCGGCTTGGCTCCTATGAAGCAGGATTTTGATGCAAATGGCGAATTGAGAGGTTTTAAACAATTGTTCTGGATATATTTTGATAAAAATTACCCCATTAAAAAATAAATAAAAAACAGGGTGTTATTGTATTTTCTTTGACTTTATCCTTTTACCTTTTCACTTTTATCTTTAACTCTAAGTACTCCAAACTCTACACTCCAAACTTCTTTAAAATGACCTTCCATACCCACACGCTTTCTAACGGCATCAGAATTATACATAAAAATAATGACTCTCCTGTTTCTCATCTTGGTATTTTAATTAACACAGGCACCCGCGATGAAAATGAAAATGAACAGGGAATGGCTCATTTTATTGAACATGTTATTTTTAAAGGCACCAAAAAACGCAAAGCTTTCCATATACTTAATAATCTTGATAATGTAGGCGGCGACATCAATGCCTATACGTCAAAAGAAGAAACTTGCATTTATGCTTCTTTTCTCAATGAGTATTATGCCCGCACATTAGATTTACTCTCTGATATATGCTTTAATTCTGTGTTCCCCGAAAAAGAACTCGAAAAAGAAAAAGAAGTAATTTATGACGAAATCAACCAATATAAAGACGACCCTTCAGAATTGATTTTTGATGAATTCGAGAATTTATTTTTCGAAGGCCATCCCATGGGCAGAAACATTCTGGGCAATAAACAAAGTCTGAAAAAATTCACTAAAAATGATATTGTTTCATTTTTATTAAACAATTATCACACAGATCAGATGGTCATTAGCTCTGTAGGAAAAATAGAATTTGAAAAACTTATTAAACTTGTAGAAAAATATTTTGCCACCATTAAACCTAACTTGCGAAAAAACACAAGGAAAGTTTTCAGTAATTATACGCCAAAAGTAAAAATTCAGAAGAAAAACAACCACCAGGCACATATTATAATAGGGACCCCCGCTTACAATTTTTATGAAGAAGGCAAAACCTCACTGTCATTGCTCAACAATATACTTGGTGGACCTGGGCTTAATTGCCGGCTTAACATGAACATTCGTGAAAAATTAGGATTTTGTTACAGTATTGATTCAAATTATGTACCTTATAGTGACTCAGGCATTTTTAATATTTATTTTGCAACTGATTTTATTTCTGTTGATAAAGTGATAAAGTTAATATACAAAGAGTTAGATAAATTTAAATTTGAAAAACTGGGCACACTTCAGCTCTTGAGAGCAAAAAATCAGCTGAAAGGTCAGATGGCCATCGCCAATGAATCTAAATTAAGCGAAATGCTTTCAATCGGAAAAAGCATGTTGGTTTTCAATAAAGTGGATACAATAGAGGAGATTTATAAGAAAATCGATAACATTTCTGCCGACAATATTCTTAAAACAGCCAATGAAATATTTGATGAAAAGAAATTTTCAACTTTAATGTTTAAAAACTCTAAATAATGGATTTTATACCTGAAGATATTGAAGCCTATTGTCAGCAACATACCCTTCCCGAAAACGAAGTCCTTTCTGCGCTAAACCGCGAAACTCATGCAAAATTTTTACGTGCCCGCATGCTTTCGGGACATTTACAAGGTACTTTTCTAAAAATGATTAGTGCTATGATTAAACCCGATAAAATTCTCGAAATTGGCACTTACACCGGCTATTCAGCAATCTGTCTTGCAGAAGGTCTTAGCAAAAATGGCATTTTACATACTATTGAAGCCAATCTCGAATTGGAAGACATCATCAGAAAATACATCCTAAAAGCAAATCTTGATGATAAAATTGAATTGATAATGGGTAATGCTTTAGAAATTATTTCCACACTCAATCATACTTATGATCTTGTTTTTATAGATGCAGATAAAAATGATTATATTAAATACTTCAATCTGATTATTGATAAAGTAGTTGACGGAGGTTTTATCATTGCCGATAATGTACTATGGAGTGGAAAAGTATTGAACCCTGCACCCAATGACGTTGAAACCAATGCCCTTATAGCTTTTAATGAATATGTCAGTAACGACAAACGTGTTGAAAACCTCATGCTGCCTTTCAGAGATGGATTAACGATTATGAAGAAGAAATTTGGAGTGACTAAAGTGAACTAAAGTGCACTAAAGTTTAATAACCTGACAGCTGTAAAAAAAATCTCATATTTATTTCTTCCTCTGTGTAACTCAGCAAAAACTCTGTGCAACTCATTGTAAATAAGGCTAGTGGGATGGCAAACTCCACACTCCACACTCCAAACTTCTTATCCTATATTACTCTTCTGGCAATATCAATCACCGTCCCGTCAACCCATTTAATCAGGGCCACAACTTCTTCCCCAAAAACAGGTTTACTTGGTGTTCCACATATTTTTTCTCCTTCATCTTTCAGCTGTTGAATAGATTTAATAGGAAGTTTTGAACCTTTTAGGGCATCAATCAAATCCAAACGTAAAGGGTTAATGGCAATACCACGCTCTGTAACTATAACATCTATCAATTCTCCGGGACCACACAATGAAGTTACCTGATCAACAATCACAGGAATTCTGTCTCTGAACAGAGGAATAGGTAAAATAGTGCATTTAGAAAACAAACAATTTTGCCAGCCACCTATGCCATGCAATACATACCCATCAGAATGTGAAACGACATTGGCATTAAAATTCAAATCCACTTCAGTAGCACCCAATATAGCAACATCCACCATTGATGCAAAATTTCCTTTACCATGATAATTATAGCTTGTAAACGGGCTCGTATTCAAGTGATTGGGATTATCTCTCATAGAACGCACACCTTCCAAATCGAATGTTTGCCCATCAAGAATATAGTCAACCAAACCTTCTTCAAGCATCTGAACCAGGTATTTATTACTGCCCCCTCTTGCAAAGCGGGCTTTCATTTTATGTTTTTTCAGATATTCTGCAAAATAAATTCCTATAGAAAGGGCCGTACCACCGGCGCCGGCTTGAAATGAAAAGTTTTCTTTAACTATTCCGGCCTCAACACAAAATTGTGCAGTCATTTCGGCAAGCAATAACCTATCAGGACTCTTGGTTATTTCAGTAGTTCCCGAAACAATTTTTTCAGATATTCCTACCTTATCAACAACCACGGTAAAATCGACATAATTGCCCTGAATTTGCCATGGGATGCATGGGAATGGCACCAGATTATCGGTTACGACAATCACTTTATCGGCATACTGTGAATCTGCTAAAGCAAAACCCAACAAACCGCAAGCTGCAGGACCGTTCACACCATTGGCATTGCCAAAAGCATCAGCAGTAGGAGCTGCAATAACAGCTATATCAATTTTAACTTCCCCATCCTGTACAGCCTGATATCTGCCGCCATGAGATCTCAACACACCAATGCCTTTCATTTTCCCTTCAGAACAGAATTTTCCCAATGCCCCGTTCATACTGCCTTCTATCCTGTTTATTGTGCCATCTTCCAGATACTTTGTCATAACTTCCTGACAAGGAAAGGAAGCTGAGGGAAACCACACCAAGTCTTTTACACCCAGTTCATGTGCTATATCAAAAATCTGAACAGCTATCAAATCGCCATTACGAAAATGATGATGTGTAGATATAGTCATACCGTCTTTCAAACCACTTCTTACTAAAGCTTCTCTTAAATCTTTTACAAGCTTATTTCCATCAGCAGGATAATCAATACAGGTACTGATACGGGGTGCGTGCTTGAACCCGTCGGGTCTGTATTTACCAATACCCATATAGGGTACTTGTATTTGTCCGTTAGCTGTTAAAGGCACTTTGCGCCCAATGGCATTTTCTTTTAATTCCAAAATTTTATTGGTTTTCATCTTCGTCCCTCCAATTTTTTGATAATTTACCTGTATTAATTGCTATCATTATTGTTTTTTCGGCCCTTTTTACAACCGGTGGGTCAATCATTTTAGAACCTAGGGATACAACACCCAATCCTTTTTCTGTAGCCTCTAAAAAAGCCCTGACAATTTTCTTTGCTTTTTCTATTTCAGCATCATCGGGTGCAAAATTCTCATGTATAACAATTATTTGTCGTGGATGTATGCAACCCATGCCATCAAAACCCATCGCTTTCGATTTCAAAACGTTCTGTTTAAGAGCATCCATATCAGACACATCGGAAAACACTGAATCTATCGGCTGAATACCTGCCGCTCTAGCTGCATTAACAACCATTGATCTGGCAAAAAACGATTCTGACCCCTCATTGGTTCTCTTAGTGCAAAGATCTGCCGTGTAATCTTCCAATCCTATAGCAAGTGAAACTACATTTGGTGATGCCGAAGCAATCTGGAACGCATTTATTACACCCAACGCACTTTCTATGATAGGCATTATCCATATAGGACGACTTACATTAAATTTATCTTTAATTTTCTGAATATGTGATTCAAGTTCAATAATTTGTTCAGCTTTTTCACATTTTGGAAGCAAAATGAGATTTACATTATGAGGTATAATATAATCAAGATCTTCAATTCCCATGGGCATTTGGTTAATACGAACCATTCTTTCGGCTCCATAAAAGTCAACATTTCTCAATGCGTTGCGCACCAAAAAACGGGCTTCATACTTTTTAGAAGGCGCCACCGCATCTTCCAAGTCCAATATAATTCCATCCGGATTATGAATACCGGCATTAATCATCAGACTTGGCGAATTCCCAGGCAAATACAAACGTGAGAAACGTCGGCTGTCCCTATATTTCCCATAATTATTTTCTTCTAAAAATGGCAATAAATATTCTTTATCCGTTTTTACTAACGTTTTAATTGCCGCTTCCAAACGTGCTGCAATAACAAAAGGTAAAGCCCCTGTGTCTTCTACAGCCAATCGAACATTTTTTAAATCAAAAAAATTCAGAATGGCCTTGCACAGTTCTATTATAGAGCTGCCATACATTACTTTTACTTTACTTGTTAAATCAATAATGGGTTCATTAACTGATTCACTTAAAATCTCAAGTGTAATAAAACAATCAGACCTGATGCCTTTTCCTTTATTACCAATAGTTACAATATTATTCAAAAGATACCTCCTTTTTTTAAAAATTACTTTACAAAAATAGAATAAAGGCTTAAATCTTTTACAAAATAAAAATAAAAAAAGGCTATTTCTCTACTGAGAAATAGCCTTTTAAATAATTTAAAAAAATTATTTTCTACCATCTTTACCAGTTTTAGGACCTTCTTCTTTTACTACTTTTCCACCTTTAACAGGTTTTTTAGTAGCAGCAGCGATTGAATCCAAACGAGCTTGTTCAGCTTTAGCAGCAGCTTCAACAGCAGCTATTGAATCTAAACGTGCTTGTTCTATAGCAGCAGCTTCAGCTTCAACTTTTGCAATTGAATCCAAACGAGCTTGTTCTATAGCTTTAAGTTCTTCTGCGCTTGGTCCACAAGATACTAATGAAAGCATTCCTGCAACAAAAAATAAAGAAATAATTTTTTTCATGGTTAATTTTTTTTTGGTTAATTATTGTTAATTATTATGCAAAATTAAATAATATTTTCAAAGTACAACATTTATAATAAAAAAAAAGCTACACAATTTAATGTATAGCTCTTTTTTAAAAATAATTTAATATTATTTTCTGCCAGCAGCACCAGTTTTAGGAGCTTTAGGATCTACAGCTGGTTTTGTGGTTTTACCTTTAACAGGTTTTTTTGCAGCTTCTAAAGCAGCCAAAGAATCTAAACGAGCTTGTTCAGCTTTAGCAGCAGCTTCAACAGCAGCTATTGAATCTAAACGTGCTTGTTCTATAGCAGCAGCTTCAGCTTCAACTTTTGCAATTGAATCCAAACGTGCTTGTTCTATAGCTTTAAGTTCTTCTGCACTTGGTCCACAAGATACTAATGAAAGCATTCCTGCAACAAAAAATAATGAAATAATTTTTTTCATGTTTACTTTTTTTTTATGGTTAATTATGTTGCAAAATTAAATAATATTTCATATAAAATAAAAATAATCTTTTTTTTTTTTATTTAATATTATTTATATAATTTTGCATTGTTTTAATAACATAAGTTTAATTTAAAAAAAAATTCTATGAAAAAATTGTTTTCTATTTTAGCAGTTGCCGTTATTGGCGGTTTCTTATTTACATCTTGTACTAAAGATGATGCTGTAGCTCCAGTTGTAACATTAAAAGGTGATGCTGTTGTTTCTGTTGACTTTGGTGGAACTTTTACAGATGCAGGTGCAACTGCAACTGATGATGTTGACAAAGATGTTACCGTTGTTGTTGAAGGTACAGTTACTGTAACAGCTGCAGGTGAATATACTCTTACTTACAAAGCTACTGACGCAGCTGGCAATGTAGGAAAAGCTACTCGTACAGTTTATGTTGTTCACAGAAAAGGCAATATGGCCGCTTCATATACTGTTAACGAAAACTGCACAAGTACTGGTGGTTCTCCATACACTGTTGGACCTTACACTGCAAGCATCACTCCAGGTACAGGCAACATGGATTTAGTTTTCACAAACTTTGGTGATTTTCAAACTTCTATCAACATGAATGGTACTTTATCTGGTAACACAGGTCAAACTCTTACCATTCCTTCTGCAACTCCTGGTTTGACAATTGCTGGTTCAGGTACTGTTAATGCTGCAGGTACTACTGTAACAATCACTTACACATCTACTGATGGAACTAACACAGACACATGTCAAGCTACATGGGTTAAACAATAAGAAATTATAATTTCTTATAAAAAAAAAGAGATGCAATTGCATCTCTTTTTTTTTATACCTAATGGTTGTATTTTTAATTATTCTATTTTTGTTCCCTAAAATTTCCACTATATATTATATAGTATCAAAACAAAATTATAAACATATACTATAATAATGTACATGAAGAAAAAGATTCACATTAGACTCATAATATTAATATTTGCTATTCTACTGATTTTTTTCATCTCAAGAATAGCATTCTACCTTTTTAATTTTTCATATTTTTCCGATCTTGACTTTTTTTCAATTTTACCACTTTTTTTTTATGGCTTAAGATTCGACCTATCAGCCATATTTACATTAAATGCTGTTTTCATTTTATTACTTCTACTGCCATTAAATTTTAAATCTCCAAGAAGATATTTATTGTTAATCAAAATCTTATTTGTCATTGTCAATTCTTTAGCATTGCTTTTTAATGCCATAGATTTTGTATATTTCAGATTTATAAATACCCGTACCACTGCCGAAATTTTCAAATACGTTACTTTAAGCAATGATGTTTTATTTTTAATTCCTCAATTTTTAAAAGATTTCTGGTTCGTCCCTTTTATATGGGGTCTTATTGCTTGGGCTTTTTGGGATTTATTTTCATTTTTATTTTCAGGTGATAATTTTATTTACCATACACACTATACATTAAAAAAATACATTATTAGGTTTTTAATTATCATTCTATGGTCTTCTGTTTCATTTATTTCAATTAGAGGTGGCTTTCAGTTAAGACCATTAAATATTGCAAGTGCTTCACAATACGCGCCCGCCAAATATATACCATTGGTGCTGAATACCCCATTCAACATCATTAAAACAATTAACAAAGAAACCATCATATTAAATAATTACTTTGTAGATGAAAAAGAGCTGAATAAGTTCTTCAACCCTGTAAAAATTCAAAATAACAGCAATCTGAATTTCAACAATTCCAATGTAATAGTTTTTATACTGGAAGGATTCTCTAAAGAATATTTTGGTTCTTTAAACAAAAACCTTGATAATGGAACGTACAAGGGATACACCCCATTTTTAGATTCCATCATACAGAACAGCATGACTTTCGAAAACGCCTTTGCAAACGGAAAACGCACTATTGATGCCCCTCCAGCCATTCTAGGTTCAATTCCTAATTTAATGAACAATGCTTATGTAATATCACCTTATTCCTCAAATAAAATCAATAGTTTGGCTTCTCTTTTAAAAATTAAAGGTTATACCTCGTATTTTTTTCATGGTGGCACTAATGGAACTATGGGTTTCGATAATTTTTCAAAATTAGCCGGTTTTGATTTCTATTTTGGAAGAAAAGAATATAATAATGATGCTGATTTTGATGGGAAATGGGGTATATATGATGAACCTTTCCTGCAACAAATGGCTCTTGAACTTAATAAATCACAAAAACCTTTTTTGGCAACAGTTTTCACCCTGTCATCACATCATCCTTATAAAATTCCGGAAAAATATAAAAACAAATTTCCAAAAGGAAATATGAACATACATGAAAGTATTGGTTATGTTGATTTTGCATTAAAAAAGTTTTTTGAAACTGCTTCACAAATGAATTGGTTTAATAATACGCTTTTTGTCTTTACTGCCGACCATACGTCAGAAGCCTATCATGACATTTACAAAACAAAAAAAGGACTTTATGAGGTGCCTATTTTCTTTTATAAACCCAATTCGACTTTATTACATTTTTCAAAACGCACTGCCCAACATACCGACATATTGCCAACTATTTTAGATATTTTAAATTATGATAAAAGTTACATTTCATTTGGCAATAGTCTGCTTGATAGCTTAAATAAAGGCTTTTCAGCAAATTATTGTGATGAAATATATCAGATTATAACCGACAAGTATTTATTGACATTCAATGGAAGTAAATGTTTGGAACTCTATAATTTAGAAAATGACTTGTACCTACAAAATAATATTATCAATTCAAGTGATATAAAATTAATAAGTGAAATAGAAAACGTATTAAAGGCTTACATACAAAGCTATCAATACCGCATGATAAACAATAAACTTACTACAGAATAAATAAACATGCAATTAGGCAATAAAAAAAGGATAAGATTTATAATAAATCCAATCTCAGGTACAAGAGACAAACTTTTTATTGAATCTTATATAATAAAATATATCAATCACAATTTGTTTATTTTTGATATAGAGTTTACCGAATATGCACATCATGCTACTAAACTTGCAAAGGATGCAGCTCAGAAAGACTACGACGTGGTAGTAGCCATAGGAGGCGATGGTTCTATTAATGAAGTTGCTTCAGGTCTTGTAAACAGCAACACAGCCCTCGCCATAATTCCTAATGGTTCAGGAAATGGAATGGCACATTATTTAAAAATTCCTTTAAATGTTCAAAAAGCCATAGAAATAATTAATAATTTATACATAACACCTATTGATACCGCAACAATTAATGATAAACTTTTTGTAAGCATCGCAGGACTAGGTTTTGATGCTTTAGTGGCGGATAATTTTGCACAATCCAAAACACGTGGATTTTTTTCTTACTTTAGAATAATCATAAAGAATTATTTCACATACCGTCGAAAATCCTATTTATTATATGTAGGCGATAAAAAATTTAAAAAGAAAGCCATGATGATTTCACTGGCAAATTCAAATCAATTTGGTTATAACACTACTATTGCCCCTAATGCAGTTATTAACGATGGATTATTAGATGTTTGTATTATACATAGAATTCCATTTCTTGAAGTCGGCTTGCTTTCTTTGCTTCTCTTTCTTAAAAGAATAGATATATCTAATCATGTAGAAATAATTAAATGTAAAGAAATGACGATACTGCAAAATAAAAAAAGAGTAATTCATATTGATGGAGATCCTCTGACATTTGAAAAAAGACTTCATATTAAAGTAAATCCTCTTTCATTAAAAGTTGTAGTTCCAGAAAAAACATTTAATCAATTAAGCAAAAATATACCTGCTGAGTAAGTTTTATACTGCATTTTTTTATTCAAATTTAAAAATAAAAATAATTTAAACAAAATAATACATATCATTCAAATTACATATAAATTTCAATATCAAGACATTACGAAATAACAAAACAATTATTTTTTTAAAAATAAATATTTTTCAAAAAAAAAGTAAAAAAAATTAGAATATTAAAAAAAAAGAATTAATTTTGCACTCCCTTAAAACATGAACATATCATAAAAAAGGGACAACGTTCTTTGAAAACTTAGAAGAAAGCCAAGAAATAGTAATAAATATCCCCGTTCTAAGAACGGACGAGCAAGAAATCGAGGATTTAAAATTAACATTATACAATGGAGAGTTTGAT
>Ga0172368_10000884_pt1 | contig 41986 bp, 29 predicted proteins | sample Lak11m_FD_114540 | JGI IMG/M metagenome (GOLD analysis project Ga0172368, IMG submission 114540) | Freshwater microbial communities from Kabuno Bay, South-Kivu, Congo - kab_022012_11m | ecosystem: Environmental > Aquatic > Freshwater > Lake | place: Democratic Republic of the Congo: South-Kivu... | reverse complement strand
TCTTCAACGGGGGTTGTTTTGCCGTCAAAGAATTTCTGCAACAAGATTTTTATTTCGTTCGTTTTCATAACCATAATATTTTGCAAATACTGTACGTATCCTATTTCTTCCCCTTGATAAAATCACCCTGATGGTTCCGTTAGGCATACCCAGTATATCTGCAATTTCGTCATTATCATATCCTTCGATGTCTCTCAATCTGACCACTGAGCGCTGAGGCTCCGGCATTTCGTCAATAACTCTCCTGATCAGGATCAGGGAATCGGATATTTCCATGCTTCTGTCAGGGCCCGGCTCCTCCGTCGTTCTGTTGCCAAAATACTCTGCAGCATCAAGCCGGATGGTTTTTTTTAATTTAAACCGGTCGAGGCAATAGTTCCTCATCACCCGAATGGCAAAAGCTTCCACATTTCTTAACTCGGCCAGTTCAGACCGCATATTCCACAGTTTGACAAAGACCTCCTGAACGGCATCCTGGGAATCATCCTTGTCCTCCAGGTAGCGAAAAGCATACCTGTAGAGCTGCTTGCTGAGCGGTATGACAAGATCGTTGAATTCCTTTGCCGTCATCATGGTGTAGACGATTCAAACCGGGCCCCGTTACAAGATAGGCATGATTTACCTTCCGTTCCGGCTTCCCGGCAAGGTAAATGACCGTGAATTGTATGAATAGGACGAGAATATCCCGAGTCCCCCATGTATATTGGTATAGACCTGAACCGGTTCGGCAAAAGGATTATTGTGGGCTTGTTGATAGGCCTCATTGCTGACAACATATTTATAAAATGCCGGATCGAGCTGTTCCAGGTGTACTTCAATCTTCACGGAATCAACCATGCTCATTATATAATCATACAGACCTACTTCAACCGATTTCGACTGACCCTCAAACAGCAAGTCGTCGAAGTAAATCTTACCTCCATAATTGTGGGATTCATCCTCCACAAACATATCGGAATCAGAATAGATATACACCAGGCGGGTAACTATGTTTCCCGTAGGTTCCATCGTAACGTAATCGATCTCCTCATAGGTTATGTGAACAGATAAACCATAGTAATTGTCTTTTCCTGCCGGGTCGTCAAAGACAATTTTTATCCTGTAGTCCCGGTAACCCCATTCGGATTCGATCACGAGTGTATCGCAGGTCGTCATGGGAACCATATCGGGAACCGTTGTTTCCGCTTCAACCGGATTGAGTCCCGGATAATCGACTGTCAACCGGTAGGTATTACCTGTCAGGGGTTTGAAATCCGGTAAAAAATAGGTTCCGTTATTATCCGCCGTAAACTGGCCCACCAACCTGTCTCCCTGAAACAGCCTGACTGCAGCATCATAAATGAATACAAACTCATCAGCTTCCAGCACGGTCAGGCTTCTCGACAGATTCACCGCCGCCGTCTGATCTTCGCTGATAATACCGTTGACCACTATTTTGCGCTCATTGTCCGGAATCTCGATATCAATGATTTTCTCGCATGCCGTAGCCAGGATCGTACCGGCAAGGATGATTGGAATGAACGTTATCTTAAAGTGATTTCTTGTCATAATCACTTGATTTTAAAGCTGTAGCTGATGGAAGGAATGATTGGAAAAAGGGAGTACTGTTTCAGAACCACTGTGGTTGATCTTTGTACCTCATCCCATTCCTGGTCGAAAGCCAGATAGAAAGGATTTTTCCGGTTGTAGGCATTGTATGCGCCGAATGACCAAACCCTCTCTCCCCATTTGGTGGTTTTGCGAAAGTTGATCCCCAGGTCAAGCCTGTGGTAAGCCGGCATACGGTACGAATTCCGGTTCTCGAAGTACTCAATTCCGTTGAAGTACCGGTTTTCAAACCAAAAACTTTCCAACGAGGCGTATTTTTCAAGCGGGAGGGTTACCGCATTACCCGTACCATAAACCCAGGTCAGGCCGATGTCGATGTTGTCCTTGATCTTCTGATTGACCACTATGGAAACATCATGCCTTCTATCATACCGGTAAGGGAACCATTGTCCGAAACTGATATTTTCAAACTGCCGTTCACTCCAGGATAAAGTGTAACCGATCCACCCGGATGTCTTTCCGAATTGTTTGCGGAGCAGGATCTCAATCCCGTAAGCCCTGCCGTTTCCCACTTCTATCTTATCCTGCCAGTCATCTTCCAGCGAGAAGAAGCTGGCCCCTTCCTTATACTCAATCAGGTTCGACATTGACTTGTAATAACCTTCAAGGGTAAGTTCGATGCCGTCACCATGGTCATAAACCAAACCCAATGCATACTGGATGGCTTTTAACGGTTTGATGCGGTCGGTGGCCGGCAGCCAGAGGTCTGTCGGTAAGCCGATGGTCGAATTGGTCAGCAGATGTATATATTGACTCATGTGCGTATAGGCCGCCTTGACTGATAGTTTTTCGTTGACCATAAACCTGGCAGAAAGTCTGGGCTGCAGGGAAGTATAGGTGGAATCTTTAACCCGGAATCCTGAAAAATGCAAGCCTGCATTTACTTTCAGCCGGGAAAAAACATTCCAGTCGTCCTCGGCAAAGACCGACCACTCGTGGGCAAAAATATTCTGGTTGCCGAAGGTGGTGTCAATGGGTATTCCGAGTTCCCCTTCCTCCAACCTGAAAACAGTGATGCCCGGTTTAAAGGTATGATAGATATAATTGCAGCCGAAACGGATGCTGTGATCGGGAACAGGCAGATAGTCGAAGTCAATTTTGCCTGCCCAGTCAACGATTCCGGAATTGTAACCGAACGAGTACTCATGTTGAAGGTTGCCACCCATTTCTTCTTTGTCGAGGAGTGAAGTCAGGAAATTATACCGGCTATAAGTAATTGTGGTATTGCTGAATAATTTGGGTGTCAGGATATAGTTCCAGCGCAAGGCAGCAGTCAGGTTACCCCATCCCAGGTTTGCCTGATCCGTCCACCGGAACTCATCGCCTTTCTCAACCATTTTCATATAGGCCTTATCCTTGCCGCTGTATGCACTTAAAAACAAACGGGACTTGTCGGAAAACCTGTGGTTGATCTTGGCATTGAGATCATAGAAATAATAGCCGGCGTTAAAATTTTCATATTCATCACCGGCCTGCATCCTGATGAATGGTTGAGCCAGTACGTCGATATAAGTGCGTCTGCCTGACACAATGAATGAAGTGCGATCCTTGATGATCGGTCCTTCAATGGTCAGCTTGCTTGAAATAAGGCCTACACTTCCTTCCACTCCGAATTTTTTGTTATTGCCGTCTTTCATCCGGATATCCAGGACTGAAGACAGGCGTCCCCCATAGCGTGCCGGGAATCCCCCTGTTATCAGCTGGACAGACTGGATAGCATCCGGATTGAAAACGGAAAAGAATCCAAACATATGATTAACATTATAAACGGGAACACCATCCAACAGAATCAGGTTTTGGTCAGGACCACCCCCCCTGACATAAATACCACTGGTACCCTCACTGCCACCCTTGACTCCCGGAAGAAGCTGCAGCGCTTTCAGAACATCAACTTCACCTAAGAATACCGGGAGGCTTTTAATCGTACGTGCATCCAGTTCCATAACGCTCATCTGGGTGCTGCGAACCGCTGACCTGGCCTTTTCAGCTGAAATGACCACTTCGTCCAGGTTGATCATCGGTTTCAGTCTCATATTGATGACCGTATCTTTAAGCAATAACACATTGACGTTTACCGTCTCGAAACCCACATAAGAAAAAGTAAGTACGATTGAACCGGCTGGCAGGGTCAGGCTGAAAAAGCCATATACATTAGAGGAGGTACCCTGGGAAGTTGCAGCATCGTAAACATTGCAACCCGGAAGCTTTTCACCTGTTACCTGATCTTCAACGGTTCCGCTGATGGTATGTCTCTGTGATACCAATTCAACAGGCATCATCATCATTATGAAGAACAATCCCCACTTTTTTATCAGGATCATGGCTTCGGATTAGGAGTCACTCAGAAAAAAAGGTTGCAGGGCTTGCATTAAAGCCTCAGGCGGCCTAGCTGGTTTTCTGGTGGCTGAATCGGTAAAAACCAGGTGGCATTCAGCCTCATTAATCAGGGTGCCCGCCTCATCGAATATCTGATAATAAAAAACTATCCTGGCAGTCGGCAGCTTTTTCAAAGTTGTCTGGATGGTGATAAGGTCATCATAAACTGCAGGTCTTACGTACTTCACGATCATGCTCACTACAGGCAGCAGTATTCCCCTGGCTTCAAAGTCCTTGTAAGTAAATCCGAGCTTCCGGATCAGCTCGGTGCGCCCTATCTCGAAGAATTCCGCATATCTCCCATAATAGACATATCCCATCTGGTCGGTCTCACCATAACGGATCCTTAACGTAACATCGCAAGTGTACATGAACAAGGCTGGGTAACAATCAATCGATCAGCTATATGACTGCATAGAGGTCGTATTCATCGGACTTCACAATCTCGGCCGGGTAAAAAACACCGGTCTTCAGGGTTCGTCTCCGTGAAGATACGAGAATTTCCTGATCCACTTCCGGAGAATCAAACTCTGAACGTCCCACATAGAATTCACCCTCCTTTCGGTCAATCAGTATTTCCATTCGCTGCCCCACCTTGTTTCTGTTGATCTGTCCGGATATGGTCCTCTGGGTTTCCATGATTTCATCATACCGATCCTGCTTTACTGCTTCGGGAACATCATCCTTGTAATGATCCCTGGCAAAGGTTCCGTCTTCTTGTGAATACTTGAATACGCCAAGCCTTTCGAATCTTGATTCCCTCACGAAGTTGAGTAACTCCGCATACTCTTTTTCTGTCTCACCCGGATGACCTACGATCAGCGATGTCCGGATGTGAACCCCCGGGACGCCTTTCCTGATATCCTCAACGATTTTCAATGTATCAGCCCGTGTGTAACCCCTTTTCATTCTTTTCAGCATTTTATCACTGATATGCTGAAAAGGCATGTCAAGGTACCTGCAAATTTTTGGTTCCGAACCCATCATTCCGATCAGGCCTTCCGGGAACTTTTCGGGGTAAGTATAATGCAGGCGTATCCATTTCAGGCCTTCGATACCGGACATTTTTTCCAGCAGCGGAACCAGCATGCTTTCATGATACAGCTCGCGTCCATAATAGGAAAGATCCTGAGCAATGAGCAGGATTTCGCGCACCCCGCTTGCGGCCAGGAAAGCAGCTTCGCTCAGGATTTCCTCCACCGGTCGTGAAACATGCTTGCCCCGGATGGAAGGAATTGAACAAAACGCACATTTCCGGCTGCACCCTTCAGAGACTTTCAGAAAGGCATAATGCTTAGGTGTCGATATCCGGCGCTGGTTGAGTATTTCCGGATTATAGTGCAGATCCAGGTAGGACAGCAAATGGTCAACCTGATCCACTCCAAACCAGGCATCGATCTCTGGAATTTCAGTCCGCAGGTCATCAGCGTATCTCTGCACCAGACAGCCCATGACGATAATGCGCTTGACCCTGTCCTGTTTCCTTAATTCGACCGCAGCCAGTATAGTATCAATCGATTCTTGCCGGGCGTCCAGGATAAATCCACAGGTATTGATGATCAGCACGTCAGCATCGACTCGTATGGGGTCTATGCATGACTGAACGCCCTGCGCCCTTAGCTGGGTCATGAGCTTCTCAGAATCCACCAGGTTCTTGGAACAACCAAGGTTGATGATATCGGCGCGCATTTAGGATTGATCGGTTCCAAAAAGGGATTCCACAAAAACGTCCTTATTGAAAATCTGAAGGTCTTCTATTTTCTCGCCGATTCCGATATAACGGACCGGAATCTTAAACTGGTCGCTTATGCCGATGACGACTCCGCCTTTGGCCGTGCCGTCAAGTTTGGTCAGGGCAAGGGCCGTAACCTCGGTTGCCGCTGTAAATTGCCGGGCTTGTTCAAAAGCGTTCTGCCCGGTCGAGCCGTCCAATATCAGGAGAACCTCCTGGGGGGCTTCCGGGATCACCTTTTTCATGACATTCCGGATCTTGGTCAGTTCATTCATCAGGTTTACCTTGTTATGCAGCCGGCCGGCGGTATCGACGATGACAACATCCGCTTTTTGTGCGACTGCCGAACGCAAGGTATCATAGGCAACAGAGGCGGGATCGGCACCCATTTTCTGCTTGATCAAAGGAACGTCTGCCCGCTCAGACCATATTTCCAGCTGCTCTATTGCGGCAGCCCTGAACGTATCGGCTGCTCCCAGGATAACCTTTTTGCCAGCCGATTTATATTGGTATGCCAGCTTGCCGATTGTGGTGGTCTTGCCTACCCCGTTGACGCCGACAACCATGATCACATAAGGCCCTCCGGCTGCCGGGAATGGCAAATCTTCCAGGTCACGCGTCTGATTCTCTGACAGCAGGGCGGATATCTCCTCACGCAGGATGCGGTTAAGTTCATCGGTATTCATATACTTATCCCGGGACACACGTAACTTAATACGTTCGATGATCCTGAGCGTGGTCTGAACTCCCACGTCAGAAGAAATAAGCATTTCTTCCAGATTATCCAGGACGTCCTCATCAACCTTGCTTTTACCGGCAATTACCCGTGTCAACTTCTGAAAAACGCTCTCTTTCGTCTTGGCTAAACCCTGATCAAGGTTCTTCTTCTTATCCTCGGTGAACCAGTTAAATAGTCCCATGGTGCAAATATGATTAAAACGAAAGAGCTTTCCTCACGGTGGTGAAGAAAGCCCCTGTTAATGCTTTGAAATGAATGCCCGATTATTTCTGGTTGAAGTAATCCTTAATATGATCCGTGTGAACGATATCTTCTTTAAAGGAGTAGGCTCCTGTCTTTGGTGATTTCACCATTTTTATAACTTTGGCATAATGCCTTCCTTTACCCGTTTGCAGCGTTGCAACAACTTTCTTTGCCATACTCGAACTATTTAATTTCCCTGTGCAGGGTGACCTTGTGTAAAATCGGATTGTATTTCTTCATCTCCATACGGTCCGGGGTATTCTTCCTGTTTTTCGTAGTGATATACCTGGAGGTGCCTGGAAGGCCGGTTGCTTTGTGCTCTGTACATTCCAGGATTACCTGTATCCGGTTGCCTTTGCCTTTTTTAGCCATGATTCGTTCCTTTTATTAATAACGGGTAATGAAGCCTTTCTCCTGAGCCTCTTTCAGGCAGGCAGACAATCCTTTCTTGTTGATGTTCCTGATTCCTGCTGCTGATACCTTCAGTGTGATCCAGCGTTTTTCCTCTTCAAGGTAGAATTTCCTGGTAAACAGGTTTGGATAAAAACGCCTTTTGACCCTCCGGTTGGAATGGGAAACATGATTCCCAACCATCATCATCTTACCGGTTATCTGACACAACTTCGACATGCTCGATGAATTTTGGATCGCAAATTACGGCATTTTTCTTCAATTAATCAAGCTCTTTCTGAAAAAAAAGAATTCTTGTTGTCAACCTCAAAGTGTTAATATTTTGGCCGAGTTCCCGCTGTTTCTTTCAAAATCCTGATGCGTAACATATTTAAGGCTGCCAGTGAGGCTTTACGGATATTCCGGCCGCGGTGCTCGCCAAAGCGGAATAGTTCGGATCCCGTTCCTGAGGCACCCGATACCGCTATCCAGACGGTGCCCACCGGTTTATCAGCGGTTCCGCCGTCGGGGCCTGCAATTCCGGATACAGCAATGGCATAATCGGCTCCCATCCTGATCCGTGCCTGTATTGCCATTTGTTCAACCACCTCCCTGCTGACGGCTCCAAACCGGCTGATACTGTCAGGCTCCACTCCCAGCAATTTTTCTTTCAAGTCATTGGCATAGGCCACAATACTGCCCAGGTACCACGACGAACTTCCAGGAACTCCGGTGATTAACGAAGCAATCGCCCCACCGGTGCAGCTTTCAGCGGTAACAACTGTGAGCCCGTTTGCCATAAGCAATTGGCCGATCGTCTCTTCCAGGGTGATTTCATCGTAACCGTAAATCGCGTCCGGGATGATTTCCCTCAATGAATGGATCAGTCCATCTATCTCCGTGAGTTTTGCCCCCGCATCACCTCCCCGGGCCGTAATGCGGAGCTTGACAATCCCGGGAGACGGAAGATAGGCAAGCGAGAATCCTGCAGGCAGGTTTTTTTCCCAGGTTCTTATCCGGGAAGCCAGGACCGATTCGGCTATGCCCGTTATCATGATGGTTCTTTGCAGGATCACCGGTACCTTGAAAACGTCCTTCAAAGCCGGGATTACCGAGGATTCCATCATACTGATCATTTCATAGGGCACTCCCGGCATGGAAATAACAACTTTGCCTTCCCTCTCAAACCACATTCCCGGTGCAGTACCTGCCTGATTCCTGATGACACGGCAGTTGTCAGGCACAAGGGCTTGGTCACGGTTCAGCGGGTTGACAGGAACATTCCGTGAAGCCAGGAGCTGCTCAATGTCTTGCAGGATAATCGGATCCGGTATTAATCGGGATTGAAAAAAATCACACAGCGTTTTTTTTGTCCGGTCATCGTTGGTCGGCCCCAGGCCTCCGGTGATCAGCACCAGGTCCGATCGGTTCAACGACTCCTGAAGTGACAGGCGAATCTCCCCCGGCTGATCTGAGATGGAAATTATACGATTGACTGGTATCCCGATTTCCGACAGATGCTCGCCGACCCAGGCGGCGTTCGTGTCAATCGTTTGTCCGATCAGGATTTCGTCCCCGATGGTAATGATTTCTGCCGTTGGATTCATCATAGCAGGTATCAGGTTAATTAAAAAACTTTCGAACTAAGGAGCCTGTATCTCGCGTCACGCAATTCTATTGGCCTTCCTGCAACATTTGCAGATCCAGCAGTTTATTTTTTTCCGCCCTGATCACCAGTTCTTTGCGGTATTCGTTGATATAATAGGGATGCATACCCTTTTGACCGGATTTAGCCAACCACTCCAGTGCCAAAGAAATTTCGCCCGCCAATTCACAAGTCACGGCCATGTTATAGCAAGCTTTCGCAGCCTCGACAGAGTTGCGGGAATCAACGTAAAGATCCCAGATCCCGGCTGCTTCGGCCCAGTTACCTTCCCTCATATATCTGGCGCCTTTATGAAAATCATGTGGACCATACGGAAAATAGGCTCTTTCGAGCTGTATCCAGTAGGGTGCAATCTTGTGGGCGGTCTTTTTTCCTGTCTCGTACATCCCCTCAATTACCATGAAATGATCAAATGGAGAGGATTGGATCATTTCCTCGACTTCCCAGAGCTCGTAGGTCAGGGTATCTGTGAACTGGTATTCAGTGAATTGATTGTTTTTCAGCTCGTAGAGTCTCCAGTAAGTACTGAGAATCTGTAAGAAGGAATAAGTTTTCCAACCATCCCTGACCAGGCTGATGACCGTGTCGCGGTAACAGCATGATTCAAGAGCTAAAGCTGCATCGAGCGGCGGGTCACCAACTATCTCACCGATGATATTCCAGGGAAGTGGCCTCGCAGGATTGGTAAAATCACCAGCCAGGTTTCTTTTCACCATCGGATCATAAACCTCAAAACGGGGACTTTTGATCAGTTCATCAACGCAGCCCAGGACGGCTTCTTTAGCCATGAGGCTGTCAAGAGTAAAATTCATTTTCCCGGCACTTTCGATCCGGGCAGGCTTAGAAGTGCTGTCAATATCGATCCTTGAAAAAACCGTTATTGATGTGACCGACGCTGGAATACTGATCTTGGCCGGTTCTAACCCCTCCATCTGAAAAACGAAAGCAGGATAACAACCCGACAGGCCCATCAGGCTCAATAAAAATGAAAACTTCCAGGCCTCTTTCATTGCTTACCAATTGCGAATAATCTCTCCGTTCTCAACCCTTTTCCGGTACTCAGCCAATTTTGCCTCAAGCAGCGTGATGTATTCGCGTGTTTTTTTATCGGGACGGATCATTTCAGAGCGGCGGGCAAATCCGACCGCCTGGTTCAGGCGTCCGTCCATTTCACAAGCCAGGGCCATATTGAACGATGCTTTTGCCCGGGTTAGTGAATCCTTTGCATTATAAGCTTCATAATTCCACTTCGCTTCTGCCCGGCCCCATTTACCTGCCTGAACAGCCGAGTCAGCAACCCTCATCAGGCTGTCACCTTTTGAATAGTAGACTCTGTCGCCTGTTATGACATCCGGCCTGATCAATTCAGCATAATCAGCTGCCGCCTGACTGCAGGCAAAGACAGCGGAAGTATGGGTGTCAGGCAAATCCGAACGGGCCTCTGAAGGTGACTTGCCTGTGGACTTGAAACTCTTAGAAAAGGTATAAATCTTCTCATCCACAAGGCGCCGTTTTTCCGGCTCATATACCCTGATGGCCAGGATCACTTCCACCCGCAACGTGGCGATAAATCCTTTGTCAGGTATAGATACTGTCTCCTCCTTATACCGGATATCAAAACCTTCAAGAACCAGGATTCCTCTCACAAACTCCTTTTTTGCCAGTGAAACCATGCCTTCCCAGGGCAAAGCTTCGGGCAGGCTATCAGTGTTATTGCGTAGCATCCTTGGATAGTGCCTTATTTTAACCAGGAAGTGGTTACCTTCCACTATTCTTGCTGCCAGCGAATCAACCAGTGACTCAGCCAAGGCCCACTTCACGCTGTCAACCGATTCATAAGAGCCCCATTGCACATCTTCGTATATGCCTGTTGCCGGCACGTACCGCGAAGTTACCATCAGGCTTCGCAATTCAGGCGGATATTCCAGTTTGGGAGGTGAATACAGATCGACGGTAACCCTCTGCAACTGGCAGGAGGTGAAGACTGCTATAAAAATAAAAACAGGAACAAACCTTTTCATGAACTGATTATTTTAACGTGTACCATACCACCTTCTGAAAAACCACTCCAAAGCCAGGAAAAGCACCAGCAAACCGAAAAGCCAGGCAAGATTGATCAGGTCATACCATTTGTATTCCGGCCGGAGTAATTTTTCCGGGGGTTTGATTTTTCCCATGTCATGTAAAAATCCATCAACTTCTGATTCAACATAAAAACCTCCTCCGGTAATATAGGAAACAAGCTTCAGATCTCCATGCTCAGCAACCGGATCTTTTTGTTCCTGATACAGGGAAACGATTCTCAGAAGACCCTGGTCGGAATACTTTTCCGGACCCATTTGAGTGATGGCCTCATAATTATAATCCCCGGCAGGAAATCCAGGAAGGTTCAACTCATAATAATCGGCACTCCGCCCCATCAGGTACTCAAAAACCTGTCCTGCTGAGTTTGCGATGCTGAGCGTTACATCCGGTTGATTGACGGATTCAAAGGATTCATTGATAAGCCTTGCCGTAACTCTGATATTCATGTACTCGTTCACGTCCTGCGGGAAAGTCACCGAGAAGTGGTCCTTTTGCTCATCCTGTAGCAGGTATTGAATGATCCTGGCAACCATCTCATCGAAAACACGGTGATCACCGAATTCAAGGTAATCATGCATCCGCCACATCCAGATCCCTTCAGCTGTGATAATCCCAAGCTTTGAATCTTCCGGTCGGGAAAAAAGGATGAGCGGATCAGGCAGTTCGACGCTGCCGATTCTTTGAGTCACCATGTTAGTTACGCTGGAAGCAGGAGCGTATGATTCAAATGGAACGTACAGGGGTGGCCATGCTTTGAGATGCTCAGTAAAATCCTCCGGTAGGGTAAATAACGTAAAGCCTTGCGATAAAACTCCCTGCACCGGCTCGGGTTCTTTCCTGAGACTACCGACGGATAGATTCATACTTAACTCTTCCGATAAACCGGGCTCAGTCGATCCAGTCATAATAAACATCATCGGTATCTTGCGTAGACGGGCCATCCCGAGGACTTGCTTAACCGGGTGTATCACCGAAGGTAGACCATGGAATATCAACAAGTTACAACTTTTTGGAATGGTATCGAAATCCCCAGCCTGGCGTGCTTCAATAACCACTTGCGGTAAGCCGCCCAAAGCCTTTTCAATTGCAGCGAGATCGGGATGGGGTGCTTCATACAAAGCCATAACCTGCGCATCCTCGCCAATCACGTGCACACGGAACGATCGCTGGTTGTTTTCTACATTTTTTTCGGGTAAACCGGAAAGGATTGCTGCCTTCAGTTCCAAAGTTCCATGATCAGGAGCCTGGATTTCAAAGTCGGCGTACAATTCAGTTTGATCACCAACTTCAACATCCTTTTCTGCCAGTACTCCTTCCCGGCCGGTAATCCGGATCCTGACGGGATCATCCGGCCATTCTTCCAATTTAAAATAGATCCTGGCCTGAAACAGGCTGTTTCTCCTGACCCATTCGTTTGTGGCAATCTCAAGGATGGACAGATCGGGTAGTCGGCTTGTGTCTCCGGTGGCTAAAAAGTACACAGGAATTGGGAAGTTCCTGGCAGCTTCCGAAAAACTCTTGCCTCGGGTTACAACGCCATCCGTGACCACAATCATGCCACCAATATCACGAGTCTGTGACAGTAGCCGGACTTCATCGAACAGAACATCGGAACGGGTAAAAAAATCGGAATAATTCCAATTCCTGCCCGGGCGGGCTTTTTCTCCAAAAAGGTATTCCTGAACCTCATAATCCTTTTTCAGGATTCCGGCCAGCCGATCCAGGTAATCGTTGCGCAGGTCCTGAAGGATTGCCGAATCCTTACTACCCTTCATCGAAGAACTATTGTCCCTGGCGAGAATAAAAACCGGTTTGACTTCCTTCTTTACGGCCGTTCGGATCCAGGGTGAAATGAAAAGCAAACCGGTCAAAACGATCACGATAAACCGGTTGATGCCCAGCAGGATCCTGGAACCCTTAGGAAGGGGCGATCCGGATTGCATCCGGAAATAAAGAAACCACATGATCCACCCAGCAATGACTGCTATTGGCAGCAGGAGCCAGAAAGGATAGGTGGAATCAAGATGAAGGCTCATCTGCGAAGGAAAAAGGAAAAAGGAAAAAAGTAAAAGTAAAAATTAGCGGATTCACTGATCAGGTCAATAGGGCTCCGCACACCTGAATTACTTGACCGCTTACATAGGATGAGAGGTCTGAAGCCAGGAACAGGGCAACTTTGGCAACCTCTTCAGGAGTTCCCCCGCGTTTCATGGGTATTCTGTCAGCCCATTCCTTCCGTACTTCCTCTGATAATTTGGCGGTCATTTCGGTCAGGATATAACCCGGCGCTATTGCATTGCAACGGATATTCCGGGAGCCCACTTCCCGGGCGACGGATTTTGTAAAACCTATAATACCTGCTTTTGATGCGCTGTAGTTGGACTGACCTGCATTTCCGCCGACGCCGACTATGGATGACAGGTTAATTATCGATCCATCGCGCTGTTTAAGCATAACAGGCTGAACAGCCTTTGTGAGGTTGAATACGGATTTCAGGTTGACGGTCATTACCAGGTCCCACTGCTCCTCGGTCATGCGCATCAATAAAGTATCGCGGGTAATTCCCGCATTGTTGACCAGGATATGGATGGTTCCGAATTCTTTCATCGCCTCATCAACGACTTTTTGTGCATCCAGATATTTACTTGCATCTGAAGCGTAAAGTTTGGCTTTCACGCCCCTGGATCTGAGTGTTTCCTCCAACGCTTTGGCCTGATCATCATAGAACAGGTCTGTGAGTATCAGATGGGCTCCTTCATCGGCGAACTTCTCAGCAATTGCCTTACCGATTCCCCTCGAGGCTCCCGTAATCAGGGCTGTTTTACCATCCAGCAATTTCATTTTATTTCGATTTTTAAAACAATATCACTTTATCACTTCTTCACCCCTACCGCATTGCCATCTTCATTGTCTGCCCGATCATGGCAGGAGTTTCGACTACATGAATACCACATTCTTTCATGACAGCCATTTTGGCTGCGGCAGTATCTTCAGCACCACCAATAATGGCTCCGGCATGTCCCATCCTGCGTCCTTTCGGAGCAGTCTGGCCCGCAATGAATCCTACGATAGGCTTAGTGCCCCATTCCTTATTCCAGCGGGCAGCATCCGTTTCCATAGTTCCTCCTATTTCCCCTATCAGGACTACACCGGCAGTCTCCGGATCAGTCATGAATAGTTTAAGGGCATCCAAAGTGGTAGTGCCAATGATCGGGTCGCCGCCAATACCGATGCAGGTCGACTGCCCAATGCCCAACCTTGTCAATTGGTCAACGGCTTCATAGGTGAGGGTGCCTGAACGGCTGACCACGCCTATATTCCCCCTTTTATGTATGAAACCCGGCATGATGCCTACCTTGCATTCACCCGGAGTGATGATACCCGGACAATTGGGGCCAATCAGCCTGGAATTCCTTCCTGTCAGGTACATCCTGACTTTGACCATATCAGAAGTGGGAATGCCCTCTGTGATACAGACGATCACCTTGATGCCCGCATCAGCGGCTTCCATAATGGCATCACCTGCCACAGACTGGGGCACAAAAATGACCGACACATCGGCTCCGGTTTCTTTCACACAACGGTCAACCGTTTCATAAACCGGCTTGCCAAGGTGAACGGTTCCTCCTTTGCCTGGGCTGGTACCTCCGACCACACGGGTGCCATATTCCATCATCTGGGTTGCATGGAAGGTCCCTTCTTTTCCGGTAAATCCCTGAACCAGGACACGAGAATTCTTATTGACCAGTACCGACATAATACTTGCGATTAACGATTGAGGATCCCATTCTGATGATATGCGAATATATAAATATTGGTTGACTATCATTGATTGTGCCAGTTTTCTCTTTTTGAGCATTATTCCGTACTTTACCGGCACACAATCTTTTTTCGGGTTCATGGACGATACCATCGCAGCAATATCCACACCGTCAGGTACGGGAGCCATCGCCCTGATCCGGCTTTCTGGCCCGCAGGCATGGGAAATAGCTGATTCTGTAATTGAATGGCCCGGAACAAAAAAGACATCCAAGACTTTCGAAGCCAATCGGACAGCTTACGCCTGGTTGCTTGATGGCCCGAGAAGGATCGACGAAGTCATGGTCACTGCTTTTAAAGCTCCGAAATCTTATTCCGGCGAGGATATGGTCGAGATAAGCTGCCATGGATCTGCCTATATCCAGAATGAGATCCTGAATCTTCTCGTTCGCAAGGGTGCCCGCCTGGCGCATCCGGGAGAATTTACCCAACGCGCCTGGCTTAACGGCAAACTTGACCTCAGTCAGGCTGAAGCGGTAGCCGACCTGGTTGCTTCTTCAGGGCAGGCATCACACCGGTTGGCGCTTGACCAACTGAGAGGAGGAATAACCCAGGAACTGGATAAAATCCGGGCTGATTTGCTCCATTTTGTTACGCTGATCGAGTTGGAACTGGATTTTACAGAGGAGGATGTTGAATTCGCTGACCGCACCATGCTGGTCAAACTCCTGGAACAAGTTCTGGATCGCTTTACCAGGCTAACCTCCTCTTTTGATCTCGGAAACGCTGTAAAATCGGGAGTCCCGGTAGCAATTGCAGGCGAAACGAATGTGGGAAAATCTACCCTCCTCAATGCCTTGCTCAAGGAAGAAAGAGCTATTGTATCCGAACTTCCGGGTACTACCCGCGACGTAATAGAGGATGCCATTCATATAAGAGGCATTGAATTCAGGTTTGTGGATACAGCCGGAATACGAGAGACTCAAGACACCATCGAAACCATGGGCATCGAGCGCGCTTACCGGCAATTTGAGAAGGCCCGAATTGTTATGGCTCTGACGGATGTCACAGATCCCATTGACAAGAGCCTGAAATGGATTGAACAGATTGAAGCCCGCATCCGTGAAGATCAGCATCTGATTATTTTATTAAACAAAATTGACCTTGTCGATGATACCGATAACCCGATCATTCAATCGATCGAACAATCATTAATTGGCAACCGTCATTACAAAATCCTGCCTGTTTCCGCCAAAACCGGAAAGGGTTTGGATGCCCTTGAACAGCACCTGCTTGAGCTCATCAATATTAAAGTTCTGGAAGACAGCGATGTAATTATAACCAATGCCCGGCATTACGAAGCCCTTGTCAATGCCCGCTCAGCCCTCTTTCGTACCCTGAATGGCCTGCATTCGGGCACATCAGGCGATTTTCTCTCCCAGGACATCCGGGAAGCCCTGCATTATCTTTCGGAAATAACGGGAGTCATTTCCTCGGAAGAGGTGCTGAATTCGATCTTCAGGAACTTTTGCATTGGAAAGTAACCTTCAGTATTTTTGAAAGAAAACCATAAATCCGGAAGCATGACAACACAAGTTATGTATGCATCCCATCCAATGGATGTGAAGAAATACGACACGCAAAGACTCAGAAAGGAATTTCTGTTTCAATCCGTTTTTGTACCCGGCTCGATCAGTCTGGCTTACTCCTACCAGGACCGGTTTATAGCAGGAGGCGTCATGCCCGTCAATCAGCCGGTTTTTTTGGGCGTACCGGAGAATTTAAAAGCAGAGTATTTCCTGGAACGGCGTGAAATGGGTATTATCAATGTGGGTGGATCCGGACAGATCGTTGCAGATGATCAGGTTTTTGAACTCGGATGCAAGGATTCACTCTACCTCGGAAGAGGTGTCAGGAGTATCGGGTTTATCAGTATGAATGAAAACAATCCCGGTTTGTTTTACCTGAACTCAGCCCCGGCACATACGATATACCCGAGCAAACTCATATCGATTAAAGATGCTCTTAAAGCGAAAGCTGGAACTCGGGAGAATTCAAACGAACGCACGATTTTCAAACTGATTGTCAATGGTTTGGTTCCGACATGCCAGTTACAAATGGGACTCACTGAATTGCAGCCGGGAAGTATTTGGAATACCATGCCTCCGCACCTTCATGACCGGAGAAACGAAGTCTATTTTTATTTCAATGTTCCGCATGGCCATTCGGTATGCCATTTTATGGGAGAACCTTCGGAAACACGGCACCTCTGGGTTCACAACCATGAAGCGGTCATATCTCCCAACTGGAGTATCCATTCAGCCGCCGGCACGTCCCCTTACTGCTTTATTTGGGGTATGGCGGGTGAAAACCTGGATTATGGCGACATGGATGCCATAGATATCATGGAATTAAAATAATCACTCTTACTACCTTTTTCATCATGTCAAAGATTCTTGAACTGTTTAACCTGGAAGGCAGAACGGCTCTCATAACAGGCGGGACCCACGGCCTGGGCATGTCAATAGCCAAGGGATTGGCCTGGGCAGGTGCCCGTATTGTCTTTAACGATGTATCCCCAGAAAAAACCGGAAAAGCCTTGCAGGAATACCGCGTTTTAGGCATTGAGGCCCATGGTTATGTTTTTGATGTGACCCGGGAGGAACAGGTAGCCGATCACATCGAAAGAATAGAGAAAGAAGTAGCTCCGGTGGATATCCTGGTGAACAATGCAGGAATTATCCGACGAATTCCCATCGTTGACATGGAGGTTTCTGACTTCAGGCTGGTCCTGGATATTGACCTGACGGGACCGTTCATTATGGCTAAGCAAGTGGCCAAAAGCATGATCAAACGCAGGTCCGGAGGCAAGATCATCAATATGTGTTCGATGATGAGTGAGCTGGGCCGGGATTCGGTTTCGGCCTATGCGTCAGCCAAGGGAGGCCTGAAGATGTTGACCAGGAGCATGGCCACGGAATGGGCGAAATACAACATCCAGGTCAACGGGATCGGACCGGGATACTTTGCCACCAGCCAGACCGAACCCCTGAGAGTTCCCGGTCATCCGTTCAACAATTTCATCCTGAGCAGGACTCCCTCGGGACGTTGGGGAAATCCAGACGAGCTGATGGGCTCAGCCGTTTTTCTTGCTTCAAAAGCTTCGGATTTTATTAATGGCCACATTCTTTACGTGGACGGAGGTATTCTGGCTACCATTGGTAAACCTGAAGGCGAAAAAACGGCGTGATAATCCTGAAACTGTAAAAGTATAACTATGAAAACTGCAGCATTGGTCCTGCTGATGGTCTTTTTTGAGGGAGAAGGCTTATTGTGCCAGAAAACTGCTAAACAGAAGGAATTCTACTGGGCAACCTTGTTTGCCGATGCAGTCATGAACCGGTCTGACAGCCTCATATACTATTTACGCAACAAGCCCAAATATGAGTACGATTATGCTTTTTTAGGATCGGCCATTGACAAGTTGGGAAGCATTGACAAGAAATATTCAGCTTACATGCAGGCTTACATCGATTACTTTGTTGGTGAGAACGGAAATATAATCGGCTATAAATTAACGGATTACAATATTGATCGGATTCGTCCGGGACTCAATATGCTCGAATTGTACAAACGGACCGGCATGGGAAAATACAAGACAGCCGCTGAAACTCTGCTGGCTCAAATGAAAGAACAACCCCGAACACGGTCCAAAGGATACTGGCATAAAAAAATTTATCCCTGGCAGATGTGGCTGGATGGGCTCTATATGGCCTCGCCCTTCTTAGCTACCTATGCGGGCCTTTTCGGCCAGCCACAATGGTTCGACGAGGCAGCATTCCAACTCAGGGAAGTCTACAGAAATACTCTGGATCCGAAAACAGGCCTGGTGTATCATGCCTGGGATGAGAGCCGGGAACAGCGGTGGTGTAACCCTGAAACCGGTCAGTCCAAGCATTTCTGGAGCCGGGGCACAGGCTGGTATATGATGGCGTTAGTGGATGTGTTGGAGCTTCTCCCGATAAATCATCCGCAACGCAAATGGATAGTCGGTATTTTAAATGATTTAAGTGCTGCACTCCTGAAAGTCCGGGATGCAAGGACCGGGCTCTGGTACCAGGTTCTCGACCAGGGAAACCGTGAAGGCAACTATCTGGAGGCTTCAGGATCGGCCATGGTCATCTATGCTTTTGCCAAAGGTGCAAAGAAGGGGTATCTGCCTGGCAGATACCTGAAGCTTGCACGTAAGAGTTTTAACGCACTAATCAGTAACCTCGTAATCATGGGCAATGATGGTTACCCTGATCTGAAAAACACTTGCGGAGCCTGTGGATTGGGAGGAAATCCTTACCGCGAGGGCGATTATAATTACTATGTCTCGGAACGGAAAGTTGACAATGATCCAAAAGGCGTCGCACCGGTAATTCTTGCGGCAATTGAACTTAAAAAGTAGCATCATTGTGAAGAATTTATTTTTCCTGGCAGCCTGCTTACTCGGATTGGTTTCATGCAGCAGTCAAAAACCTTCGGGAACTGGAAACAAGACCCAGGCCTTTTTAGGAGTAAAGGAAGGGGGAGACTGGATCTGGGTAACTAAATCCAATGGCAATCAGCAATTTGAATATCGCGGAGGTAGTTTCAAACCGGTAACTGAATTGAAAGTTCCCGAACAACACACCGATCATTCCTTTTATATTCAATTTGAAGGCCCCGGATGGGAATCGGATAAAATCGGCTACCGGATCTATCTGGATTGGAGAAACGCCATTGACATTTTCGGTAAAAAATTGGATTCACTGGTGCTTCATCGGATTGGCCTCGATGGGTTTGATTCTTATCATGAACTGTCTGGTTGGGGTGTTGATGTATTGAAAGTGGGCTCCTCGCTGGGAATAGGGTCTCTGGCTTTTTGGGATGGAGAAAAGGCCACCCGCATTGAAAAGACCGACAGTATCCTGTGCCGTGTCCGAAACCATAAACGATATTCCGATGTGGCCGTTGATTATTATGGATGGCAGATAAACGGAATGAAAACCGATGTTTTTTCAACCCTTACCATTGAAAAGGGAAGCTACCTGACAAAATATGATGTCAAGCTATCCGCGGAACTTCCCAATATTGCCACCGGCATCGTAAAACTTCCCGGAACTGACATTCAGGTCATTAAGGATATCAAGCAGGGGTGGAATTGCCTGGTTACATCCGGAGTCCAAACCCTTCAGAATGATTATCTGGGAATGTGCATCTTTTATAAAGCCGATGATTTACTGGAAGTCACTGAAGATCAGGACAGCCATTTGTTAGTGCTGAAACCGGAAAACAAGCATTTAACCTATTATTTTGGCGCAGCCTGGCAGCAAGATCAATCCGGCGTTGATTCCCTGCAGGAATTTGAATCTCTGCTCAAGGAGCAGGCCCGGTTTGTCAGGTAATTCTTAAGGTGATCGGGTGGTTCTGCCTGACTGGGTCGATCCCTGGACTGGCTTATGAAATCAATCGAAAATCTCTTCACCTATCAAAAAGGGAAAATACGACCCGCTTTTTGATACGATTGCCAACCCATTCCGCAAGTAAGGCTATATCAATAATTTGTATTTTTATTTGTAGGAAAAACAAATCCTGACGTTCGTCCTGAAATACTAATCAAAATCCATCGCTTATGAAAAACTTTACGCCTAAAGTATTGCTCCTTGCCTTTGCAACCTTCTTATCAGTGAATGTGTACGGGCAGGTTGTAGTTGACCTGAGGGGAATTACAAATGCGAATATTCTGGTTGACACCCTTCCGGATGTACCTGCCGGAGCGGTGGTTCTGCTCCAGCCTGGAATGACTTACAATGCCGGCGGATTCGCGTTCGACAAACCTGTGACTTTACAAAGTGCTGAACCACTTAATTTGAATTTGCCGCGGATTGATTGTGCAACAAATTTCAATTTTGCTGCCGGTGCCACAATTGATTCTCTCATATTCAAGTATATCGAGTTTTTCGGGGAATATGATTCCCGGTATGTTCTGAACTCGAACGTGGCAGCTACCATAGGCGAAATGCGTTTCAAAGGGTGCACAATCCACAAGTTGCGCGGCATAGTGCGCATGAAAGATGCCGGACCGGGAACGCTGAACAAGTATGCCATCGTGAATTGCCTGATTGACAGCATCAGGGATTACGGGATCCTGACAGTTGATATGAACAACTGGATATGCAACAACATTGATATCAAAAATTCTACATTTTCACGGATCAGGGCTTTTATTACCAACAAGAACAATTCCAATACCGTTGTAATGGACGGTTGTACCGTGAACGAGGTTCCTGCAGCCGGGCAGCGGCTTTTCCGTTGGAGGGAGGCCGGACAGGACAATGTCCTCCAGGGAATTACGATTAGAAACTGCATATGGGGCCCCGGATGGGACGAAACGAACGCAGGCTCCACCGGCTATGACGGATTCGACGGCCTTGCCGCAACAACCTGGACTTTCGAAAATATTTATTCCACCAGCGACCTGGTTTTCCAGGCTGAAAAAGACACTATCAAAACATTTCTGGATGCTGCCTATGCGGCTACGGCCGTCGCATTATGGAGAAATCCCTTGAATCAGGATTTTAACTTCCTGGATGCAGCCTTCCCCGGGATAGGAAATGCAGGCGATTCTCGCTGGAGTGTTGTATCGGGCACGGGAGGTTTGGAATGGAACATCAGTCATGCTGCCTTTAATGCGTTAGGCAATATCGATGCAACGAAAACGGTTGCCGGCTTAACCATTTATGCTGCTGCCGACAAGCTGGTGACTGTCGATGCAAACGACAAGACATTGGACGAAATGGTTTTTACACATCGCCTTAAGCTGGGCGGAAGCGGGGGTTTCGATGCAGATAACCTGCCGATCAACCGCGTGCTGACTATCGATGTCAATGGAAATACGAATATAACCGTCATGGGGATGTCATCATCCAGCAGCGCTGATCGCGTTTTGAACATTGCCTCCGGGACTAAAGACCATTTAATCGGTGAATTCCCAGCTTTGGGAGCTGCCATCTCCAAAGGAACCTATTATTACGCCGGTGGCCCGACAAAGATCTACCTGTATTCTCCTAACAGCGGAGTCAATCTCTATTATATCAAAGCAGTAACCGTTTCATCAGGAACCCATCCCATTGAGACGGACAAAACCTGGGTCAATATCTATCCCAATCCAGCCAGTGACAGGGTATACATTGATGTGGACCGGCCGGTTTGGATAGGTGTTTACAGCATAGCCGGAAGCCTGCTGAAATCGAAAAGGATTGAGATGAAAACCGATTACATCGATGTGAGCGATTTACAACAGGGGATCTACCTGGTTCGTTCGATGGATGAAGGTTTATTCGTAAAAAAACTAATAATAAGGTAAGTTTTAACGTTTTCCTGTGTGGCTGGCCGGTTTTTCGGCCAGCCTTTTTTTCTAATTCGTGAAAACAGGGATCCTTTGTGCAAAGACCCGGTTTCTCTCATCAGTGACCCTGACAATGTAAATCCCGTTTAGCAAACCGGCCACCTGCATGTTCACTGATGGAGAAAAGAAATTCCTGCTTATCAGCATTTGGCCCGAGATGCTGTAAATGGCAATGGTTTTAATATTATCCTGATGATTTACATATAACTCACGTGAGAGAGTATTGAAGAATAGTTGAATTGCTTCTTTTTCAGTTTTCCACGCCTCCATTCCGGTTGAAATGGCGTCCTTGTTTTGTTCTGAAATGATGTTGGCGACGAGGCTGTTGATATATACTTCAATGTTCGTATAGACCCCATCCACTGACCGTAATATAGCATCGCCCGGATCATCCGGCAAAAGGCCGTGCTCCGTTTCCCAGTAATCGGGCATGCCATCACCATCGGTGTCATCAGGAGCCACCAATGATTCCAGTAACGGCCATCCGCCAACAGCATCCTGTGTGTCGATAATACCCCCAGTGCTGCCATTGCCGCCTGTCAGGTAGGTCGCCGTGCCGGTTGCTACGTCATGAATGATACGCAAATCCACCGAATCCCGTTTCAAACTTGCGCCCCCGTATTCAATGATCTTTTCATAAGCCTTTTCAGCCAGATGGGTCGTAACCTGGCCTGGATTCAGTGGATCTGCCAGTCGCATGGCCTCCTTTTCTGCTTGTGAAACGGTATATCTCGCATTAAACTGATTACATACGCCATAGGTCCAGTTATCGCTGGTTGCCCTGGCTGAGCCGGTCATCACATTACCGGCAATATAAAATTTCCCCCACAGGTTGGAAATCGGGAAGCCGGTCTCGGTCAGTTTGTCAATGGAGATGATCCTCTCGACTTTGGTAGTTGCAGGCCCGGGCTTGTAGTAACAGTTGACGATATTCACATTCATGGCTTCGCCGCCGTAACAGCTGTTGCCCTGCCAGTTGTAGATCACATTGTTACGAAGATCAACCAGATCGGTCAATGCAAATGCCTCACCATGTGTCTCGCCAAGCCGGGGGTTGCGGCTGTCATGGTGAGCCAGCAGGTTGTGATGGAATGATGCGTTCTTCCCACCCCATATTCCCCCGTAGCCATGTGCCCCTTTGTTGTGCACCGAGTTCCTGAGGCTTTCGGAAATGATACACCACTGAAGGGAAAAGTTCTCATTCTGGTAAAATGAAACACATTCATCGGTTGACCAGCTCATGGAACAATGGTCAAGGATGATGTTTTTAGAATACCTGCCACCAAGGGCATCTCCCTCCTGGTTGGCTTTATCACCCATCCTGAATCGCAGGAACCGGATGATCACGTTGTCCGCATCTACAACTACGGGGTAGTCGCGAAGGGTTACCCCGTCTCCCGGGGCCGTTTGCCCGGCAATGGTCATATCGCCGTTCGATATGTTTAACCTCGATTTCAACTGGATGGTTCCCGATACTTTAAAAAGAATGATTCTCGGTCCTGCCTGGTTGATGGCGTACCTGAAGGAGCCCGGATTGTTGTTGTCTTCCAGGTTGGTCACATAAATCACGCGACCGTTCCTGCCGCCTGTTGTGTATTTTCCATGACCTTCGGCTCCCGGAAAAGCAGGCAGACCGGTCTCATCGGGAATGGAATCCGTTTCTCCGACTATCAGTTTTCCTGTCCCCTCGTACAATGCCGGGTGGGAGTCTGCGGAATACTCCCCATCCGGAACAGGATTTCCGTTGAGTGTAAATTTATTGACGGTGATTTCAGTATTCAGAACTGCCTTGGCCGAGTCTGCAAGGTTTAATACCAGTGAATCCCCTGCAGCCCTGGAATGGCTGAAGATCACCCTGTTCCCGAGTCCAACATTAATAGTCCCCTTCCCGAACGCATTGGCGCTTTTGCCTTCCAGAAATGTCAAATATCCTGGCGTACCGGGGTATTTACTGGTGTACCGGGTTACATCCCAGGTGCCATCAAATCCGATATTATTGCCAGTCAGAACCACTTTTCCGGTATTCACTGTTCCTTTCCCGTTGTTTAGCGCAGTAACCTTGGAGTTGCCGGAAAAAGGCCCCGACAGGGTCATGGTGCTGCCGGTTGCGTTCCCGCTTTCCATCACCAATGTGATATCTCCTTCCACTGTCACGGGGGCATCGAGCGACATACCGGCCCCGCTTGTGTTATACCGAAAGGAAGTTCCGGTTTTCATAAAGATTGTTCCAGTGCTTTTATGCGCCCCTCGAAGGCGAAGGTTTCCTGCACCCGATATAACAAGGTTTGCTTCATAGAGGGTCGATGTGGTTTCCATCTCCTCCTCAACCGAAACCGTCTCTCCGGCCAATGGGAATAAAGCCGGAGTGTAATGCTCGGGATTGTCCCAGTTTCCATTGTCTCCCCGGTGAAAAACAAATGTTTTCGGCCGGCCGACAATGATTCTCCCATTGCCGCTGATCAGGCCGGGATGTGTCACAGCCGAATATTCACCGACACTTTGCATGACCCCGTCAATAAAGAACTCACTGGTTGTGAGATCAGCATTCAATTCAAGATGAGAGCCGTTAAAGACTTCCAGCATAGCACCGGAATGGAATGAGTTGTTGTTTCCCACCACCAATGCAGCACCACTGCTTACCTGAACCGGGCTCTTCCCAAGGGAACCATCTTCCGTGGCTTCCAGTGCACCTTCCAGGATCCTGACCTGCCCTGAAAAATCGCTGTTATCGGCATTGAGTATCAATTTCCCGCTACCGGTTTTTACCAGGTGGTGAACTCCTGTTAAAACAGCGTTGAGTGTCAATTCATTGTCCACCGAAAAAAGCACCGAATCTTTCGTAGCTATTTTCCCATTGAACGAGGCATTGGTAGAAGTCCGGATTTGTGCTGCCGCAACTGAGATATAAGTCGCTGTACTCGTGGCTCCGACCTCAAGCCTGGAACCATTCTTCAGGTTCAGGTCAGCCTGCATCGTGTCACCATCTGCTACAATGGTGAAATCCCCGTCAACGGTTGCTGATTCTCCCTCTCCGGGAATTCCCTCAGGGTTCCAGTTCTGTGCCACCAGCCAGCCGTTCTTGTCACTTCCCCCTACCCAGGTATAATTAATAACCATCGGTGGTTCAGCGGTAGGGTCCCAGCCATCACTCCCAGCCATTACTTTTTGAACCGTATACTCGAGGGCTTCTTCGTCGGTGATCTCTCGTAATCCTGCCCAGTCAGCCCGATTGCTTCGATCGGCTCCCGGACCTGTATTTTTATATTCGTATAAATGCAAATCAGTGCTGGTTGAAGCATAGCTCATATTCCAGCTGTCACCCCACCCCTCCGGATGGATCATTCCGGTCAGGTTGCACCTGAGCCAGGCCACTTTGGGGTATTCATGCCAGGGGCGGCCGAACCGGACTGGAACGCCATCATCACCTCCGCGTGGACTACCCGTTGCATAGGTAATATTGCATTCATTAAAAACGAATCCATATGACTGATACCTGGCTGTTGAAGGGGCCGTTATCCATCCTCCGCCCCAGCTTCTGATTTCGCACGACTGAAAAAAAACGGTACCTGAACCGTAAATATAATCCGTGCGACCAACTACCAGGCAGCCCTGGAAATAACTTCTCTTTCCATCGCTCCAGAAATACATGGTATCCTGGTAACCGTAAAAATCAACATTAATAAATATGCATCGATCAGCCCTAACGGTAATGGCCTGTGCCTGTCCAACAGGACCTGCAGTGTTTTGTATAGTCATATTTTCAGCGCGGAACCCATCACCCAGAATGGTCAGCGTTGCAGATGTGAGAATATTGTCCCCGGTCCACAGGGCTGCATCCCCGGCCGGGCATTTACCCCCGGCGCAATCATAGATGTGATAGCTGATAATGGTTCCCTCGCGGCTCTCTCCGATCAGTGTGAGGTTTGTTTTATCGGGCGGTACAATCAGTTTTTCATTTTTATAGAGTCCGCGCTTGATATAAATGACGGTTCTTCTTTCGCTGTTTGACGGCGCGGCATTCAGGGCGGCTTGGATGGAATTGAAATTTCCCGTTCCGTCCAGTGCCACCACAATGTCTGCTTCAACCGGAGTGCTGGTTGGAAATGCGGTATTATTGACACCGGCAGCGAGGAGTAAAGTGAGAATGATGATAATTTGCTTCATTACAATTGACAAGATTATTGTTGCAATACTTACCGATGAAATTAGAACCTGACGACACCCGCGGGTACTTCAGGACCAATCGCAGTTTTGTTTCTTAAATTATTGTTTTCCGATGAATGCAGCGTAATATTGTTGCATTCCATTCCGTTAACCTTGATGGCGGTTCCGGATTCTGAGTTGAATGAGGATTCCTTCAGCACAACATTTTTAGAATTGAAAAACTCAAAAACCGTTTCGTTTCTGGTGATCAACTTTACATTATCAACCACCAGATCATCGGCATCAATGACAGTAAATCCTTTGTCGGCTTCCATGAGCATATCGGACAAATGAATATTCTCCAGGTTCATTTCGGGCAATCCCTGTAAAAACACAGCCTGTACTGCACCCTTGACTGTAATGTTCCTTATTGTTATGTCCTTGAATCTGGGTGTTTTTTCAGTCACCGGTTCTTTCACCGGCAGTTCAGTTCCTCGTTCAGAATCAAGCTGTTCCGAGACCGAAAGACCTCCGTAATACAGGTCGAAGGAAATGGCCATGGTTGGAATATCCGTCATCCGGATGTCTGAGATAAAAACCTTCTCAACCACTCCCCCTCGGCTACGATTGCTTTTGAACCGGAGACCCACATCGGTCCCCATGAAAGTACAGTCTGATACATGTATATTCCTGATCCCGCCTGACATCTCGCTGCCGATTGTAACACCGCCGTGTCCGTGATAAACGTTATTGTTTATGATGATAATGTTTTCACAGGGAATGCCGCGACGACGTCCCTCTTCATCTTTTCCTGATTTAAGGCAGATGGCATCATCGCCGACGTCGAAATTGCAGTTTTCAACCAACACATTCTTACAGGACTCAATGTCAATTCCATCGCCGTTCTGAGAATACCAGGGATTGCGTACGATTATGTTTCTCACCGTCAAATCCTCAACTATCAGCGGATGGATGCACCAGGCTGGTGAATTCTGAAATACCGGACCATCGAGCAAGATACGTTCGCTGTTTTGTATTTTGACCATTACCGGACGGAGGAAATCGCGCACCGCTTCAAAATCTTCTTTTGTTTTCAGGTTTAGCGGAACATTCATATCGGCGTTTGCCGCCGCTTTTCTGAATTGTTCCGACGGATACCATTCGTTTTTCTTGTCGTTGAGAACACCCCCGGAGGCTACCAGTTTTTTCCACTGGCCATCGGTCAGCTTGCTCTTCTTCACCGGCCGCCACACATCCCCCGAACCGTCCCAAACACCACTTCCGGTCAGGGCAACATTTTCAACATTATCGCCAAATATCGGTGACAGGCAGCGCCAGGTGTCAAGTCCTTCAAAACTGGTATTGACCAGCGGATACAGGTCCTTATTGGTTGAAAAAAGGATCAACGCTCCAGATTCGGCATGTAACTCCAGGTTACTTTTCAGGATGATCGGCCCGGTCAGCCAGACTCCCGCCGGGATTATCACTTTTCCGCCACCTTGCTCAGACACTGCTTGAATGGCATTGGCAAATGCACGGGTATTTAAGACCTGCCCACCCTCGACGGCTCCAAAATCGATGATATTCACCGAGTTTGCCGGGATATCGGGTAAATGAATTCCGGGCATTTCAAACTCGATGCCGGTAAAACGAATGGTTTCATCTGTTTTACCGGTCTGAGCGACCAGAGCGCCGCTGCATAGTAACCATACCAACAGTATATTGACAAATAGGCAAAAAGGTTTTTTATTCATAAAATGAGTATTTCGTTGTTTTTCCTCTCCTCGTCGGATTGCACATTCACTTACATAACATATTAATTTCTGCTTATCCTGAACCAGTCAATGTCAACTGTTCCTGAATCGTTCGTCAGTCCATCCCTCAAAGCAAAATAACCGATTTTCGCCCCGATCCAACGCCCCGGTTTTGCCATAAAAACCGGTCCTGCCGTGATATACCGGCGACCATCAGGACTGAAACCAAATGAGCACCGGGCTCCTTTTTCAACGGTAATCCTGAAAAAAATTTCATTGCCTATATATTCTTCAGAAACGAGCTCTTCCTCCGGGCTGCCGGCCCTTGCGTTTTTGCACTGGACAATTCTTACATGAAGCTTGTCGTTTTGCCGCATTATGGATATAAACTGATAATCTTCACCCATAATTAAAAAACCGGCTTCTTCTCCGTTGGCGCGCAATGTAAACAGTAATCTGGATGTTGCCGTAAATTCTTCTGCAGGAAATTTTTGCAGAAGCAAGTTGGGCACCTGCCAGAGGCCATTCTGATTTGCAGGCCGCAGAACACAGATCAGGCGGAAGAATCCGTCATTTCCCGATGGAAATCCCCATGTAATGTCAGGAATGGCATGCCACTGCCACTGAAGGCCGAGGTTGTTTCCGTTAAATTCATCACTTTCCGGTGGAGTGATCACCGGAAAAGTTTTTCCTGTCACTGGTTTTTTATGTGTCGATACGGGTTCCCCAATTCCATCGCAGTCCGGATCGGAACCAATGATGGGCCAGTCGTCCTTCCATACCATGGGCTGTAAATGAACCACACGTCCGTAGGCTTCCTTATCCTGAAAATGTACAAACCAGTCTTCACCGGTTGTTGTCGTCACCCACGCGCCTTGGTGGGGGCCATTGATGTCTGTAGCGCCGCGGGCAAGTATGATTTTTCCCTGGTAGGGACCGTAAATGTGCTTTGATCGAAGCACAAGCTGCCATCCGTTGGTTACCCCCCCGGCTGGAGCGAAAATATAGTAATACCCGTTTCGTTTATAGAATTTAGGGCCTTCCACGGTTGGGTGCTCCTGATGACCGTCGAAGACCATTACCTCGGTTCCGGTAACGGCAGTGCCTTCTCTGTTCATTTCAGCAACCATGATCACACTTTTAATCCCGGCCCGGCTGCCAGCAAAAGCGAAAGTGAGATACACTTTCCCATCATCATCCCACAAAGGCGAAGGATCGATCAAACCTTTGCCTCCCTTCACTAAAACCGGTTGCGTCCAGGGGCCGGCAGGATTTTCAGTCTTTACCAGATAAATTCCATAATCCGGATCGGGATAATAGATATAAAATTCATTGTCATGGTACCGGATGCAGGGCGCCCAGACACCGTTTCCATGTTGTGGCTTGTTGTAAACATCCACAGGGTCCAGTTTCTTCAATGCATGTCCGATCAATTCCCAGTTGATCAAATCCTTCGAATGTAAAACCGGTAAACCGGGGATGCAATTGAATGATGAAGAGGTCATGTAGAAATCATCGCCAACACGGATCACATCCGGATCTGAATAGTCGGCATGCAGAATCGGATTTTTGTATGTTCCGTCACCCCTGTCGGCCACCCAGACTGTTGAGCAAACATCTTGCCCGATGGTGGAAAAGAATCCATTAATGATCAGGCACGAGATCAGGATAAGTCTTTTGATTGCCACTTTATCTTCAGGTGTTTTTATTGATGAATCATAAGATGTTCAACAAGCGAATTGATGTACATCTCGATATTGGTGTAGCCTGTATCCAGTGAGTGCGCATTAGGATCCGCACGATCAGGATTCAGTTTGTTCTTTCTTTCCCATTTGTCAGGCATTCCGTCATGGTCCGAATCGTTTGGTGGCTCTGAGGATCTGAACACAGGCCATCCTCCAGCATCAGACTGTGAGTCAATGATTCCCTTTCCACCTCCTTCGAAGGTTGCTCCGTATTGTTCAGTTCCGGTCTGAGTTTCATATAGTATGCGCCGGTCAACAGGATCGTAAATAAGGCTGGCTCCGGCATTGTTTAAAACGTCCCTCAGGGCTGTCGTTGCATCGGTCGTTTGAACCGGGTAACAGGGAACAGGTTCTGAAAGCCTTGAATGTGTTATGGATTCAGGATCGATCTCACTACCCTGCACCCCACCGTCCCAATTGTTTGCAGTAACCCGGGTATTGCCTTCCATGAAGTTTCCCTCAATAAAAAACCATCCAGCTTTTAAGGTGTCTGGATTAAAATCGGGATTGTAGAATTCCTGCGTCAATTCCAGGATCCTGGAGCGGACTTTCATCCGGGTAGCCGGCCCCGGTTTAAAGTAGTTGTTTACCATGTTGTAGTTGCCTTCTTCCCCACCATAAGCACTGTTAAATCCCCAATTGTAGATCACATTGTTTCTGAAATCCATCTTTTCCAGATCAGGGTTGCCGGAGTATCGTGATCCGCAAAACCGGGGATTCCGGCTCGAATGGTCTGTAATGAGATTATGATGGAATGAAGCATGCAGACCACCCCAAATTCCACCGTATCCGTGTTCGCCTTTACGATGCAAGGATCGATAGAGACTTTCGCTGATGATACACCACTGCAAGGTAAAATTAGTATTGTCATAAAAAGAAGCCACCTCATCAATCGCCCAGCTACAACTGCAATGGTCAATCATTATATTCTTGTTTCCGGTTCCCGTAATGGCATCATTCTCTATACCCGCAGAATCTCCGGGCCTGATGCGAATGAAACGGATAATGACATTATCGGCTTCAATCCGGATCCCGTAATTCTTCAGACAAATGCCGTCGCCCGGGGCTGTTTGACCTGCAATGGTCAAGTCGTTCATCGAAATGATCAGCGGTTTTTTTAGCTCGATAATGCCAGAAACCCTAAACAGAACGGTACGGGGGCCTTGAGTTTCGATGGCATGGCGCAGGCTGCCGGGCCCGTTATCATCCAGGTTCTCGACAAAAAGAACAGTTCCTCCCCTTCCGCCGGTTACATACATTCCTCCTCCTTCAGCACCCGGAAAGGCTGGCGTTTGAGAGAACAAAACCATGGAAGGCCAAATCAGAACAACAATGGCAATGATTCCAGGCCTATTCATGGACCGATTCTCCAGCGTGGGTCACCCGAATCACTTTTTCCGGCAAATCCCGTGTCCTTGAATCCGAATATCGCATGATAGGGATCCGTCCAGAGTTGGGTCGCGGGTCCAGAATAATAGAATGACGGGAATCCGGGTATTTGTTCCTTTCCTGTGGCATAACCAAAATCGCTGGTTGTGTAAGTATTGATAATGATCCAGTTTGTAGTTCCCATTCCGTCATAACCGTCAACCAGGTAATCCACGTCGCCGGTCGTATTCCAGCCATGCCCCCAAATGGTATTTGAAATGGTGATTCCGTTGAGAACATTGTCCTGGCCTGCTTCCCTCCAACGAAACATCTGTCTTCCCTTTTCCGGAATTTCATTCAGGGTGCAACCATCAATTGTAATGGAATTGGAATTGTTTCTGCTTGTCAAAAACATGATTGCCTTTGAAATTGTTGAGTTCCTGATGGAAATCTCATTGCAGATCCACGTATTCTTATCCATAGCAAGAATCCCGTAATCCTTGATGCTGTCAATCCGGCAATCGATTATAGTAAACTTATCCAAGGTCCCTGAACCTTCTTTCGCCCGCGATACTCCTCTGAGTGTCCGGATCACGCATGACTCATATTTGATTTCTCCCACAGTGCCGCTCTTATCAATATTGAATACATACCTTGCGCCAAATCCGTTATCGGTTGCGGTTAAGTGAATATCCTTGAAAGTTACGTAATCCACGTTGCTGCCATCACTCAGGTTAAAGTTCAGATTACAGTCAATGATGGGAAGGGCCGGAGTAAAACTGTAGCCGCTCATAAAGGCTACCGATTTGTCGAAAGCATAACCGCCGGCCAGATAAGTTTTACCGCCTTCTAACAAGATCACGCTGCCATCGGCAACGCCGGGAAGAACGGTGGCCAGGTTGACGACTGTATCGATCCCTGTCAGGTCAACCACATTCTCGCCGGAGACCAGGGGTTCCCGGGTCACATACAACTCCCAGCCGCGAATGGTTTCGTCGCTGTAAATCGCGATCTGGTATGATGTACTTGGCGTAAGCCCGCCAATGATTTTCTCAGCTGCCAACCTGTCTTCATCGGTGACATCAAACGTTGCCAGCGGATTGGTAAGCCGCAAATCGGATGCCTCGAAAACCTTGATGTTCGTGATCGGCTCCCCCGATGTTGTCCAGAAAACCCTTGCCCGGGTATCCAATACATCAAAGGAAGATGGTGTACCCATGTTGGAGGGGAATTTCTGTGTCCGTACACTACCGAGCATGGAAGGAAGGCTGTTATATTGTGTATCGTCGGCAAGTGCTGTAGCCCTCAGCTGGTAGAGCGTAAACCATAGCAAGTCTTCACCCACCGTTTCCTTGTTTATGATCAGATAATTTGTATCTGCATGAACAGTGTAGTCAGTGGTTAAGAAGGAATCACGGCTGACCTCGATGGTATAATTCTTTGCTTCCTTCATTTTACCCAAATTGACTATGATGGTATTATCAACTGAATAAAGGTCTTCATTTAACACCGGCTGAAATAGTCGTGTTCTTGGGTAAATGTCATCCTTTTTGCAGGCATTCATGGCAATCAGGCCCGCAATAAGCAGGATGAAGATTATCCTGATATTGACTTTATTGATTTTCATAGTATTCATTTTTTGCATTTGTATCGCAGGTATTAAAGTCCGAAACCATATCCATCGTTCTTCAGCAAGCCTTTGCTGTTATCAACTCCAATGGTTGGAATGGGGAACACGTAACGGACTATTCCGTCGGGAACCCCGATCTTCGATCCGTTAATATAATTATCCCAATCCCTTGTAATCCATTCGGCATACCCATCAGATTGGGTTTCGCTGTGCATGTCGATGAGCCAGGCTTGACGCGTCCAGGTTTCATCGGGTACAGTCATGGCTTTCTCAAACAGGTTGTATATCAGCAAATCGCCGTTCACATCAAGTTTAGTGTAGAGGTAGTCGGGCAAGGTGCCTGATCCATTGAACGCTTCATCGGCAATTTTTTTACAACCGTCAAAGGTCTCTTTCACCTTATTATAGTAAAGGTTCCACCGTATCAATTCGTATTTGCGTATCATTTCACCGCCAAATTCCCAGGCACGCTCATTCACAATAGCATCGAAAAAGGATTGTTGACTACCCGAAACTGTGGCAACATACTGGAAAACCTTTTCGCCCCATAGCGAATCATCGAAGGCGCGCTTGCGAACCCGGGTGAAAGCGTTCAGCGCCTCGCCTGTCGGTCCGTTCAATTCATTTTCAGCCTCTGCGAACATCAGTAAAACGTCGGCATAACGCATCATTGGCCAATTGATTCCTGTTCCTTTGTTGGTCGAGGGTCCGGGAGGATTGTCGAGGTATTGCCTGCTCCATTTGCCCTGTGAAATGTTTATATTGCCGGTGCTGACCAATTCCTGGACAAAATCTTTGTTGATCGTGTACAAACCACATGTTACCGGCAGTCGTTTATCATCCCTGTCGAAAGAATACAAATAGGTTGGCGGCATCGCCATGTAGTTGGAACCGCTTCCATAGGGATGGTTTCCGGCATCCACGCGGATACCGATATTCCAACCCACATCGCCTTCGCCGATTGCAAAAGGTACCTCAAAAAGAATGTCACTATTGGACGGTGTAATAAACTTGCACTCGTTCATAAAAACCTGCCTGTAATCCTGGGGCAGTTCCCTGTCTTTCAGGGTGATCAATTTCAGGGTATAATCGCGTGCAATGGTGTAATAATCCCGGTAGTCGTCCTTGCGGTCCATGGTCAGGTCTGGCTTGAGAAAATACCCGCCCCGCTGCAAGGCCAGGCGTGCGATCATACCTAATGTGTACTCGCGGTTGATCTGCTCGATGCCGAAAGGAAGCTCATCTGCCCACATCATCTTTTCCTCAATATTGATCAAATCCTGAATGACACTGGAAAGAATCACGTTCCTGTCCTCCTTGGGCAGGTTAAATTCAACATTGATTGAAGGGGCTTGTGTCGAAAAGGGAACATCACCAAAATAAAACACGAGCATGCTGTACCAGTAAGCCCTCATTGTGTAAGCTTCACCGAGGAGATGGTACAGGTCTCTTGACAAAGTTCCCTCCGTTGATGTCAATCCTTCGCTTTTTTGAATTCCTTCAATGGCGATATTGGCATCACGAATGGCTTGATAGGCAATACTCCAGACATATCCAAGGTCTCCGTTGTTGGGCTGTGCATTGAGCCGCCAGATCTGATAACGGGCTCCGTCGCTCGAGCCACCGGAATGCTCGATATCGGTATTGCCCGTCATGTTGTTTGAGAGACGGGAGCGGAATCCGTCATGGCTGAAATGAACGTACATGGCATTCACGGCTCTACGGGCGTCCTCAGCATTTGAAAAGATGTACTCAGAGTCAAAGGTTGACAATGACTCCGGTTCAAGGAATTTCTCACAGGCAGTCAAAGAGAGGCCTGCAATCACCGTATATATTAAATATTTCAATTTCATATCGTTATTTTTTTCAGTCGAGGTTAGAAAGTTACGTTAACGCCCAGAGTGAATGAACGGCTTCGTGGATAGGATGAATAATCAATACCCGGAGTGAGTGCTGCATAGCTGCTGTTGCGCGAGGTGCTGACCTCGGGATCGTAGCCGCTGTAATTTGTCCATAACCATATATTATATCCCGCAGCATAAATCCGGATGTTTGAAACCTTGATCCGGGAAGTCAACTGGCTGGGAAGGGTATAGCCCAAGGTTATGACATTCAGTCTCAAGTAAGATCCGTCTTCCACTCCCCAGTCGCTTATGACTGCGGTTGCGTCGCCGAAGGAATTGCTGCCGCTCCACATGGTTTTGCCGTTATTGAGTTGTCTGAGTTGTTCCAGGTCGGTTACCAGCTCACCGGGAGTGCCTGTGATGGATCCATCCACATCAATATAGGTGAAACGGTTATCGGAACTCATTGTACTCAGCATGTTCCCGTAAGTGGTCCTGTACAACTGGTTATAATCTATCTTGCCAGTATTGTAAATGTCGTTGCCAACACACCAGTTGAAAAGGATCGAGACATCAAAACCCTTAAAAGTCCCGTCCAGTCCGAATCCACCAACAGCATCCGGCAGGGTGCTGCCAATGACCTTCCGGTCCTGGCTGTTTATCAGTCCGTCGTCGTTCAGATCTTTGAGTTTCATGTACCCGGGACGGACGCTGCTGACTCCCAATGTGTTCTTGTCATCCGGAATTCCCTCTTTCAGGGTATAGGTGCCCGACACCTCATTGTAACCGGAGAAATCATCCACCGTGTACATGCCATCATTGACATAACCATAGATCAAGCCGATGGACTGACCCACAGCCAGGTAATAATCATCCCTGTCTTTAAGATCAGTGCTGGCCCAGTTAGACTGGAAGAACCTTTCATCCGTTCCGTCAAGCTCATCAATTCTGGCTTTGTTGAAACCAAAGTTCATATTTGCGCTTACCGTGTAATCATTCCGGTCCAACAGGATTGTATTCAGTAAAAGTTCCACTCCTTTATTCGAGGTGCTTCCCACGTTGTTCCATTGAGTGTTGAATCCGGATATGGGCGAAATAGCCGAAGCCAGAAGCAGGTTTTTGGTAGTATTGTAGTACAGGTCGAGAGCTCCCCGGATTCGTCCTTTGAAGAAAATGAAATCCATCCCGAGATTCCGGTTGATCGTGGTTTCCCAAACAATATCAGGATTGTACAATGTAGTACCCTCGGGTGAGTAATAGGCATTATAGTCGTTCGTTCCCATCCCCGGACCATTGTTTGTATTGGCGCTGAAAAGGAACTTCGTTGAATTTGCAGGAATACGGTCGTTTCCGGTGGTACCGTAACTTAATCTGAGTTTTAATTCGTTAACCCAGTCAGCCTGAGACATGAATTCTTCTTCATTGATTTTCCAGGCCAAAGCGACCGATGGAAAAATCCCCGTTCGGTGACCCTTGGAAAACTTACTTGAAATGTCCGATCTGACTGTCAGCGTAAGCAAGTATTTTCCCAGATACTGGTAGTTGGCCCTGCCGAAGAAGGACAAGCGGTTCTGATCGGTTGATTCATAATTTGAATAACTGTCAAATGTTCCTAAAGCCATATTGGCAAACAGTTCCTCCGGGGTCATGGATACCCTGAAATTTTCGGCACGGACAGCACTTCCTTTGCCTCCGTTTGAATAGACTTCGTGACCCAGAAGAAAATCAAGCTGGTGATTACCCAGCTTTTCAAACCTGTACGCAGCCGTATTCAACCATCGAAATGAATTGTCTATGTTTTCATTAATCGTGCCAAGGGGCAGACTGTTTCCCTCCTGCTGGGATTGACTGGTCAGCGGTCCGTAATACCGCAGTTGTTCGTCATACGTCTTGCTGTTGGTAAAAGCTGATTTCAGTAAGACGTTTTCAATCGGCTCCCACGACAGGCCTGCCTGCAACACATAATTCTGGGTGGTCCGCTGCCTCCAGTCCTGTTCAGCAAGTTGAATCGGGTTGATCAGGCTCAGCAGGAAGGACTGATAATCATCCTCCGTATCCACCCGGGTTAAGTCAATATCCAATTCATCGGCAATCCCGTTCACGGGGCGGGCGGTAATTACGTTTTTGACTCTCAATTGGGCACTACCGGCCGTTCCGGCTCCATCAACCTTTGTGTTCGTAATTCTTGCCGAACCTTCGAATCTCAATGTATTTGAGATGGCATGATCGAGTTTGAAATTGATCACATTCCTTGCGTAGCCATTGCCTATCATGATTCCATCTTCAACATTATTTGTGAGGCTCAAGCCGAGTTTTGTTTTTTCAGTCCCGCCACTGACACTCAGGTTGTGGGATTGGGAAATCTGGTTGTTACCGAATAGTTGATCCTGCCAATCGTTGGGCCTTTTATATTTATAGAGTTCGAGGTCCTCGTATTTACCGAAATACCGTTCGAAACTCCTCAGGTCTGCGTCCGAGCGCAGCTTGGCCCTTTCGTATTGCATCATAGTAAACTCATAAGGATCGAGTACATCATAGGTCCGCTCTTGCGGCAACGTCTTCAGCTGAGCATATCCGTTATAGGTGACGAGGGTTTTCCCCGCAACCGGATTTTTTGTTGTGATCAATATGACGCCGTTGGCAGCCTGTGCCCCGTATATCGCCGTCGATGCGGCATCTTTCAGCACGGAAATGCTGGCAATGTCAGCCGGCGGAATGTCCCGGATACTGCTGACAATAAAACCATCAACCACGTACAGAGGTGAATTGTCCTGTGTCACTGAACCGCCACCCCTTACGCGGATGACCACCTCCGCATCGGGTGAACCGTCGGTTGAAATAATGTTAACACCAGGCAATCTTCCCTTCATGGCTTCCGCCGTATTCGCCAGTGGAATTTTTCTCAACTGCTGGGATGAAATTGAGGCAACGGAGCCGGTTAAATCACTCCTCCGTGCGGTACCATATCCAATGGTAATCACTTCATCCAGCTGTGTTGTCGATGTTTCAAGCAATACATTGATCACGCTTCTTCCGCTGACAGCTATATCCTGCGACTGGTAACCCATTGAGGAAAAGGTTAACACGGAATTTGCCGATGGTACGTCAATCCGGTAGGTGCCGTCAGCTCCGGTAATGGTCCCCCTGCCCGTGCCCTTAAGCAACACGTTCACTGCCGGCAGGAGTTCGCCGGTCTTCGAATCGCTGATCGTACCTGTAACCGTAAGCTGCTGTGAGAATACTGTCACTACAGAGATCACGAGCAGAACTGCTACCATAACCAGGATTCTCAATAGCTTGAGTGACCGGTTTTGTTTTCTTTTGATTTGATAATCAGCCATAATAATAAGTTAGTTTTAAGGTTTTTAAACAACTGTAATTGTAAGCCTGAGCATAGTCATTTCACCCATCGTTTACAGGATGATATAGAGCAAGACAACAAGGGCCAACAGTAAAACAAGAATTGCTGAAACGATAATACGGTTGACTCTTTTCAGTTTTCGGTCAGTTTCCATAACCATGGGTTATTACTTTACCCAAGGTAGGCCAATACCTTGTCTTTGCCGTCCTGAATTTTCCCAGATTCCTAATCATACTTCCCACAACGGGGCAATTCTTCCCAAAAAGCGGGTCGTCTTTTTTTCAAATCCGGGATACCGAACGAAGGAAACCTCCTACCCGTTTCTTTTTTGCGAACGGGTCATAAATTCGGTTGCATTCATCCCGAATTCCTGTTTGAAGCATTTCCTGAAATGCGACAAGTCTTTGAATCCCACTTCATATGCCACTTCGGAAACATTCATTTTGTGCTGTATCAGCATTTGTGCTGCCCTTTGCAAACGAATATGCCGAATGAACTCTTTTACTGTCATATCAGTGAGCGCATGCAGTTTCCGGTATAGTTGCATTCTGCTGACACCCACCTTGGTAGCGAAATTCTCAATATCAAGATCACTGTCCGATATATTCAGTTCGATCACTTCAATGGCCTTTTTAAGAAAATGCTCATCCGGTGAGGACAACTCCACATGTGTAGGCTCCAGCAGCATCGTTCCGGCATATTTTTCTCTCAGCGATTCCCGAATGGTAAGCAAATTCTCCACTTTAGCCTGCAGAACCGAAAGATCAAATGGTTTGGTAATATAATCATCCGCACCGGTCGTCAGACCTTTTAATTCATTATCCTTTGAATGCAACGCAGTCAGCAACAATACCGGGATATGGGATGTGCGCTCGTCATTTTTCAGCCGCCTGCACAACTCGTAGCCATCGACATTCGGCATGATAATGTCGCTGATAATAATGTCAGGAATGGTTTTGATTGCCAACTCCCATCCTTCTTCCCCATTCCTGGCTTCGAGCGTCTTGAACCCTTCGTTGAAATTACCCGCAATGAACTGACGCACATCGGGATTATCGTCAACAATCAGCATGATTCTTGAAAGCAGATTATCCGCTGTATCGCTGTCCGGGAGCCTGTGGAAAAGTTGCATATCGGGTCGTACGTTATCAGGTTCTGCACCATCCTCCGACATTTCAGCGGCCGACGTGATGTGAGGAATATGAATAGTGAATTTTGTTCCTTTACCCGGTTTACTTGCGACCGCAATTTTTCCGTTGTGCAAGGTAACCAGCTCTTTCACAAGCGCCAATCCAATCCCCACACCGGAATGGTTTTTTTCGCTGCCAGCCTGAAAAAAACGGTTAAAGATCTTATTTAGACTGCTTTCCGTGATTCCCACGCCAGTATCCTTGACGCTGATTTCGATAAATTGCTTTTCCTTCGCACCTTCTGAAAAATCATCATCATTAGTATCAAAAATCAAGGACAAATTAACTGTGATATTCCCTCCGGGTTTTGTAAACTTGAAAGCATTGGATAACAGGTTGTTCAGGATTTTCTCGATAATATCCGGATCAAAACTCACGAACAATCTCTTTTTAAGTGTCACGAATTTGAGCTTCACCTGTTTTTCAATGGCAAAATCGTTAAAGGAGTTAACTACGTTCCGGATAAACTCAACCAGGTCGGATTCAGTCACATTCATTTTTAAATTCCCTGTTTGCAGCTTCCTGAAATCGAGCAACTGGTTAACGAGCTTGTTCAGGTTAATGGCGTTCCGGTGCATAAGTCGGAGATTTTCCCTGACCTCGTTATCATTGACTTTCTTGTTCAACATCTTCTCCACGGGACCAAGAATCAACGATAATGGAGTTCTTATTTCATGGGATATGTTGGTGAAAAACCTGATTTTCAGCATATCCAGTTCATGTAATCTCCGTGCATTCACTCTTTCAATGACCAGCTGATTTTTGATTTTTTCCCGATTGTTATAAAAAATGACCAATACATAAATCGACAATAAGATCAAGCCCATGACAAGGGCCAGGAACCAACTGGTTTTCCAGTAGGGAGGAAGGATGGTAATGGCAAGCTGTAGCTCCTTGCCTCCTTCAGGAATTCCGTAAACCACCCTTTTAATCCTAAGAGTATAATCCCCGGGATTAAGGTTAGTATAGGTGGCCGACCGATATTTACCCGGTTCATTCCAATCTTTATCAAAACCCTCCAGTTTATAGGAATAGAGGTTATTCTCACTGTTGACGTAATTCAGCGCGACAAATTCGACTGTGAATACATTTTGATCATAATGCAGTACAAGTTTCTCGGTCTCGGAAATACTCTGCTTTAAGACTGCATTTTTTTCATCGGAAACCGGCACAGTCTTATTGAATATCTTAAGATCGGTGAGCACAATGGGAACATCAATATCTTCCTGGATAACCTCAGAGGGATCGAACAGGTTGAATCCCGAAACCGTTCCAAACAGCAATTTCCCCTCAGGCGTTTTTTGAGCCGCGCCATAACAAAATTGATTGCTGCCCAAACCGTCCTTGCTTGTGAAATTCTGAAACACCTCTTTTTCCGGGTCAAACCTCGACAACCCGTTTGTCGTACTGATCCATAATTGATTTGTAAGATCCTCCAGGATGCAAAGCGCATGGTTGTTGCTCAGTCCATGATCTTTATTATAATATTTTACCGGACCTTTTTCCCGCTGGTAAATGGCAATACCCTTGTCGGATGTCGCAATCCAAATCCTGTTTTCCGCATCTTCCAGCATGGATTGGGTCGATTCATTGAACCGGCTGATCGAAGAGTCATCGGGATTAAAAACAATCAGCTCATCGGAACTCCCCATCCACAAATTGCCACGTGAATCGCAATCAATCCAGGTTAGCATCTCCTTGCCGTTCACCTGGGCAAAATGACGGAAATTATGGGTCTGCGGCATGTATTTGTCGAGTCCCTTCGAGGTGGCGATCCATATTTTCTTGTGCTTGTCAAAGCACATATCCCAAACCCGGTTATCCGAAAGTGTTCCCGGTAAGTCAGGGTTGTATCTGTGGTGGGTTACTTTCCTGGTTCTCAGATTAATTACATCGATACCGCCCAGGAATGTTCCAACCCACAAGTTTCCTTTGTCATCATCGAGAAACGACTTGATACAATTTTGTGAAATTGCGTAGTCGTTTTTTCGGTTGGCTGTGATGTACTCATAGGTACGGGCCGATGGATTATAAACATTGATACCCCCATCCTCTGTTCCGATCCAGATTTGCCCATTGGGATCGATCCAGAACTGATAAACGATCGAACTGTTCAGATAGTGGTTATTTCCAGGCAGGGAGCTGAAATTGCGAAACACCTGCTTGCTTTTGGCCAGGAGATTTAACCCCCGGCGCGTTCCAACCCAGGTTTCACCTTTGGAATCCTGAAAGATTGAAAGCACCGAATTATTGGAAAGGCTATGTGGCTCTAATTCGTCATGCCTGAAGAATCCCGTAACTCCAAGGGTTTTTGAATAACGGTATAAACCCCCGCGGGTCCCAATCCAGTATTCGCCGGAAATTCCCATGGAAATTGAACGAACCGTTTCCGTTCTGTCTTCTTCCGGGTTCAGAATAATGGCCTTTATTTCCAACGTTTTCGGGTTCACGGTAAAAAGCCCGGATGAATAGGTCCCGATCCACATGAGTCCATCCGTATCGGAAAATATTTCCCATACTTCACGATTCTGATTCTCTGCAAAGGGTAGTTTGAACTGAACAATCACATGAGTTTCCGGATGATAGATAAAGAGTCCATTGTCGGTTCCGATCCACAAATTCCCACGTGCATCAGATTGAATAATCCGCACGTAATTCCCTGTGAACTCTTCAGAACCTGCCTCTACCAAATTGATCTTCTACAGTTGAGTTTTATAAATAATTAAAAAACAAGTACATAAGAGAGACAAAAAAGTTCTTGGCACTACAAGTGCCCGAACCACACAGCAATCTTGTTTATGTATTATTTGGTTTTCGACAGTGAACGAATGGTAGGTGGAAGAGCCACCCCAACGGCTTGGAATACATCGGTGCAAGTCCCTCGGCAAGCGGTCCGTATCACCACTTGGGATGTACCT
>Ga0172368_10000883_pt1 | contig 42130 bp, 51 predicted proteins | sample Lak11m_FD_114540 | JGI IMG/M metagenome (GOLD analysis project Ga0172368, IMG submission 114540) | Freshwater microbial communities from Kabuno Bay, South-Kivu, Congo - kab_022012_11m | ecosystem: Environmental > Aquatic > Freshwater > Lake | place: Democratic Republic of the Congo: South-Kivu... | reverse complement strand
TGCAGATCAATGTTTTCAAGGCAACGGCGTATGGGGGGCAAAAGGTGGCGGTAGCGGCCCGCTTGAATACGAGATCGCCGGACCCGACGGCCTGAAGGCATTTATCAGAGCCAATGAAGCCGGAGTAACAATCACGGGCACGGCCACGGCGGGAACGATTGCTTTGACGCTTCCTTCCACTACAACGAGGCTCCAGCGGGTGGCGGTTCAATTCGGCTTGGCTTATGTCCCGGCCTCAAAAAATGTGAGCATTGATGTTGATGCCGGAGGGAAAGTTTACAAGGACGTACTGCGCGGTATCCCGGGAATCTTAAAATCAGACAACTCGGCAAGTCTTATTTCAATGCCGTCCCTTTCCGGCACTCCGCTGGATGGGCACACATGGAGATTTAAAAATATAGCTCAGGATGATGTTGTTTATACTGTCGTTTTCCTTTTCTAAGGCGGTGAATTGATGAGAAATCTATGTCTAAAATATTTATTCTCGGCAGTCCCAAATGGTACGAACAAGTGGGACGTTGATGGTAGCCTCATACCGATAATTACAACGGAACTGAAAGGAAACAAAATCGTCCCTGGCGATGTCTGCATTCTGCAATCAAAATTAGACGAACTCACCGGCGCGAATCTGTACAAGATCACAGCCATTGCCGAACAGACGCCCATCAAGCTCGTTTGCACGGTCGAATGGTGCGATGACGGCGAGGTATTCGCCCCGCTCGAAGATGGCGTGGGTATTGTATCCCGCCAAGTATCCGACGGCTCAATCCCAGTTTGGCCGCTCACGGCAAGCATCTCCTCAATGAGTATTCCAACCGAGGTGAGTGATTATGCGATCGCTGTCGGTATCCTGCGCAAACAAAGCGGAGTGGGGCCTAAAGGTGACAAAGGTGACAAGGGTGATAAGGGCGATACTGGGCCCAAAGGTGACAAGGGTGATAAGGGCGATACTGGGGCCAAAGGTGACACGGGATCTGCTGGCAAGGATGGCAAGTCTGTTAATGCAAAAGGCGTTTGGATTAGTGGTAGTAATTATGCTGCCAATGATTTAACAGCCGTACAGTTAACCACGTCTGCGGTTGGGCTTTATGCGGCCAAGGTAGACATAACGCCTTCTTTAATATCTCCCGAACAAGATTTATTACATTGGTATTATATGGGTACTGTTGAGGGTGGCGGGGTAGTTGCGAGAGTTGAGCAATTTACGCTTGCTCCTTCAGCGGGTAAGGCTTTTGAAGATGCCCGCTTTGCCGATCTTGTTTTCAACACCGAATTATTGATTGACAAAGTAGGCCTGGGAATATGGGAGAAGGTAGATTATGATACTCTCTGGGTCGAATGGTCTGGCGATAGTCTTACGGTAAAACGTAATGATAAAGACCCTGGGGCTACGACGGCTAAAATCGTCGCAATATTCACATTCACAACAACTCCGTCAATGGCTAAGGTAAGCAAGCCTTATTTTCAAGTAAGGGCTATTTTCGATCAACCGGAAGTTGGCTTGGGGTATAACGTATTTTTAAGAAATCCAAGCATGAAAGCTGGGGAGGCTTTGTGGGAGTTTACAAACGCACCCAAAGGCACTCATCAGGATGTAATTAGCGATCCTATTAGCCTATCTAAGGCCGAAGAAGGCATGACGTTTTTTATTTATGATCTATCAAAGCAAAAGAAAGTTGCTGAAATGATCATTAAACCAGAGGCGGGTCAGATTTATTTACTCAAAATTTGAAAGGAGCTCCCATGGTACAGAACGATTTTCCACAGTTAGGCAATGACAAGGATCTTTTAGCAAAAGACGGTGATGCCGATCCTAAAAACAACTACAAATTGAAATGGCTGGTAGGGTCTCCTGATTCACTTGTCGGGTATGATTCGAACACACTGATTGAAATTGTACCTAAAAGCACTTTTGCTTTAAAACAGCATTCTCATGCTCCCGCAGAGATTGTGACCGATGCCGACAATAGGTTTATATCAGATGCCAAGCTAACAGATATAGCAACAGCTCTTTCGAATAGCGAGACTGCGATAGGCACAGCCAATGACGCCGCTTCTAAGGCCGTTCAAGCGTCCCTCGATGCTGCTCATGCGATTGAGACAGCAAACGGCGCTCTGGCTCTGGCCAATGATGCCAAGGATATTGCCGTTAAGGTAGATGGCAAGGCCGAGAAAGCCATTACTGATTCGGCTAATGCTGTTACAGTGGCTAATGGTATTGATGCGAAGGCGACCAAGGCGCTTACAGATTCGGCGACTGCCAAGAAAACTGCTGACAATGCCGTGCCTAATGATGCGGGTTATAAGTCTATGGCTGCCGCTGCCTGGTCTGGTGCCGGTCTGGGTGCTACTGCGAGCGGATTGGCAACAGAGCTTAACCTATGGCGTAATAATACAGTAAAGCCTTATATGGCCGATAATGACGGGGATATCTCTACGCTTAAAACTGCAACCAGTACCCTCAACACGAGAGTCGGGACGCTTGAGGAACACGTTACAGATTGGAAACCCGCCATTGAATCTTTGCAAAAAGACATGAATGCTCTTGATGACTATAACGTTGTTAAAGTAGCGAGTTTTACAAGTGTCGATATAGCTTCCGATAAGGCTGCGGTGTTGTTTAATCTTAAAAGCCGTGTTCGGAATATGCACGGCACTTTTACGCTGCACCTTAACGTGGTTGTAAATCACATCGAATCAAATGCTAGTTTAAGATTTGAGATAAACGATGGCTGGATAACCGATGTTCAATGGCTGCCCACTAACCGTTTTTGCGGTGTGCCCTATTGGACAGCGGGCAAGATATGGCTTGCCATGCCGAAGGTGAATAGCGGTATAAATATCACAAGCGCAGACCTTTATGGTGCTTCTAACTGGCAGTGCGATGACGCACTAAAAGAGCAGATTACACTTCTTCCTACCTTGCCCCTTGAGGTTCCAAAGGCTGACACTTTCGGGATTTTGTTTTCGGGCGTGCAGTATGCCTTTACGTTCGGCGCCAGCATGAATGATTATTCAGGCAATGGCTTTATTTATTCAAGGTATGAGCCTGTTAATCTGATTTCGGGAGCAAAACAGACTATTAAGAATCTCTGCTACTTTACAAAGGTTAATGTGATCCTAAAGAGCGATGACAAGTATCTTACATTTCCCGTTGAGATAATTAACGACGGGGTGAATGCTACCAAAAAATATACCATACAGGGTAAGTCTTATGTTGGCATTAGCACGGATATCCGGACAGGTACGTTCTTCCGGACGCCCCCGCGAAAAAACCCTCAAGAGGATTGGTACACGGAGGGCAACAGTGTAACTCTTGATCTGTGCCAGACAATAGCAACGCTTGATATCAACGCAGTAAGCGGTGATTTTACGGTTAATGTTTCCGGTAGTGGTTATTCACTCGTAAAAGCTATTTTTGAATGAAAGGGCAAAAAATGAAGTATCTAAAAGCTGCGTGTGTGATGGTTGGCCTTGGTGTGGTTTTTGCTATTGGTTGCGATCTAAACGATCTGGAAAAGATGATTCCCGATTACCTTAAAGACCCTAAGAATATAAATATTCTTTCTGAAACAGCAGGTAAGTGCTTAAAGGGAAATCCAGATAGATATGCAGTTGGGCTTATGTATGTTTATAAGAAACAGCATTCAGCAGCGCCCGATGGCGGCTCTCCAGAGTATGCTGTGGTTAAGGTAGCTACATCAAAAGGCGGACAGGCTAATCAGATACAAGCGGTTGTTGAATGCGGCGGGACAATTTCCTCTGTCACATGTGACCCCACAAAGGGTCCCAAAGATGATCCGTGTGAAAATCTTAGGATATTTGATCAGAGAGTAGTCTCTGAAGTTAAGAAATAGTTATGGCTAATTTTGCTAAGAACAAATTTACAATAGGTTTATTATACCTTTTTGTAGCAGCCCTTTTAAGCTGGCCTATTTGCATGATTAGTTGTAGCATTCCTGCGACAGGGACAAATTGTGACATTACAAAATGTCCCTGTCCCACGGGAGCAATTCCTTCACTCTATAAAGAGGCGATTGGGCAATGCAATACTGAAGGGCAGTTTATTCCTATTGGCCAAGTTTCGGTTGGGGGTAGTTGTGTAGAAGAGGGTAAATGTTCTTTTGTATGTTCCTACCCGCCATGTGCTGCTCCTTGTTCTTTAATTATAACCAAAGATACTTGGTCTTGTAATTGTTCTCTTTGTGCGGGGATAGCTTGCGATGGCCATGGGAAATGTGTGTTGAATAACGATCAACCTACTTGTCAATGTGACCCTGGCTACGAATCTTCTGGTGTACATTGTTTAGTAGTAGAAAATTGTGTAATCAGCAGTTTAACGTATCCCAAATACACCAGACAGTATCAATATAATTGTCATATATGCGATCCGACACTCAATAAATCCGGGTGGTCTGTTGTTACGGATAGTTCCGCGTGTTTAGATTATAATGCATCGGGAGTTTGCCTTGGCGGGGTTTGTTCTCCCCCTGAACAGGAAAATGTTTGTCACGGCATTGTATGTAGTAATGGGTATTGCGTATCAGTGCCTATTGACGGGGGTTTTTCTGCCTCTTGTGTTTGTAATGTCGGTTTTATTCAAATGTCAATAGATAATCCTTCTTGCCAACCTCTACCAGGGTGCTATATTGATGAAATATACGTTGTTAAATACGAAACAGCACCTGGAGGTGCATGCAGAATTTGCGACCCAGTTCTAAACTACACAGATTGGACGAATATACCTAACGGAACTGAGTGCTGGTTAGATGATCGTCAAGGATATTGTGTAAATGGCGAGTGTGTAATTGAATAAATTACTAAAAGTGAGGTCGGTAAAGTAAGAGTATTTATTGAAAACATTATAGATAAACTTTAATAAACAAGGAGATAAAATTATGAACGAAATTTTTGACAGAGTGGGGACATTAGCGAAAGAGGGGAAATATTTAGATGCCTACAATTTACTGTTAAGCTCTGTTGATTTTTCTTCACTTTCGGAAAATGAACAAATGTGCTTTATCTATACGCTGAGAGGATTAAATCAACTAGACTCCTCTTTAGCAATTCCGGACTTTGAGTTAAAAGCTGAAGGGAGGGTAAAGTGGGGAGTACAGAATCCTAACGACAGAAACAATTTGGTTATTATAAATTGTTCAAATATTGATTTAGTCCCTTACGGAAATTCCTATATTTCCGGAGACACTTCTCATTACCATTTCAGGGACAACCTTGGAGTCGAGAATGCTGTTGACCTGTTTGTTCGTTCGGGAGACAAAGTAACTGTCAATGTAGAAAATTCAGACCTGTCCAGGAGAGGGTATTGGCAACCACGGTTTTACATGTACGACTCCAATCAGCATAGGTTGTATTATTTTTCTCTTTTAAACAATCCTGTGCACGATTCCGGCAAGTGGGTGGCTCTTTTAACTACCATAGCCGTTATCATAGGTGGAGGTTATAATTGCTATCAAAACTACGCCACGCAAGGGGAAGAGGGGCATTTAAGAGAAGCTCTGCAAAGGAATAGTGACTTGGTTGATTTAAGCGTAGGCCTCATGGATATGTGGAAAGCAAGCGCCGGAAGTCCCTGGTCAGGAAAAGCTATGAAATACGCAATAGTCTCACCTGCTGGAGAGCCTTCTATATGTAAGTGGGTGAAGGCGGCCAATGGTTCTTGCGATCATTATGAGATTATTACAACTGATCCGCAAGGTTATCCTTGCTATCATAACCTTTCAGCGGACAAGATGTATGAGTTTGGCGACCCGTTCTGTAAGGACGCTAGAGTAGACGCATACGGAAACCCTATTGTTCCAGAGTTGCTTCCTGATGCGAGATATGATGATTATAAGGACAAGTTGTGTATTTCAAAGCCTTCTTTCTATTATCGAACCTACGATACTGCTAAAGCTGGGACAGTTCCGTTTACTGTAAGAACCAAGGACGGCAATAAGACTATCTATATTGACCCTGCTATAGTAACATTCAATTACAAGCAAGAGTTTGATGTGTCGCCCACCTTCTATGTTGCCACTACTACAAACACGGACGACAAGCAAGGAAAGAAGACTGTGTATGTTGTAGTTACAAATGCACAGGTAGTGGACTTGTACAACTTCTACAAACAAAATAACCTTGACATGAATAATGTCTCTCAATATATCAATTCTGACGATACCAGAAAACAGTTCATGGACAAGATGCAGGTTTTTGTGAATGACAAGTACAAGCTGCCAGTAGCTTCAGACTATAAGGCGTTTCCGATTAATTTATGGAGCTGCTATAACAGGATAGGAATTAAGAACGCCAATCACCAATCGCCGTGTAGGGATTGCGTAGATATTTGCGTTCAGGGAAGGTCAACTGCGGATTGTGCTATAACACTAGGGGATTTTGCTTATTATAGTCTTACATTTCACAATATTCCTACAGTAGATAGAAATAAGTGTAATGGTTGTGGAAAATGCATCAAAAGATGCGAGCAAAAAGTTTTTACCCTGACATAGTGAAATGAAGTAATCATGATGAGAGAAGGGCATATTGAAGATTATTTCCATGATTTTGATTGTCGTTCTTATTACTTCCGGTTGTGCAACATCTGGTAAATCGGTTTCTTCAAATATTCAGGAAGCGAATAAAGGCGTTCAGTCATATCAACAAACGGCACAGAATACGTTGCCTGTCCCAACAAAAGGCTTTATTCCTATACTACCAAAAATGAGTGATGAGATGCTTCGTACAGTTGCAGAGTATAATTTTCAAAAAGGGATCGAACAGGAAAGAGAGAACAGAATTATTTTTTGGACTGCTATGGGAGTAGCTTTAGTTTTAGTTTGTGCGGCGGGTGGGGTAGGGGGGTACTACATTCGCGCATATCAGAGATAAGAATGGCATTTCCAGATACAAATGATCCAATAACAGGCAACGACAATGGTGGTGTTATTGCATCATGCGATCAGACGGAATCAATGGCGGTAAGACGGATAAAAGGGGAAGGATGTATTGTTTGCATCAGCCACACCAGAAAAATAACTAAAGTTGTAAGGTGCGGGAGCGCCGATGGCGGACAAGATTAAAGAATATCTCGAAGCGGCGCGGAATCATGCCTCTGCATACGCGGGGTGGGTAGGCTGGCTTCTTGAACGTATGGAGAAGGGTCCGGCACTAAACTACGACGAAACATATCGTCACATGATGCGGTTCTCTGTGTTGCGGACCTATTTGAATGATTATTCACAAAAAATCGAGAAATACCTATTGGACAAACTGGAGGAGTTGCAAAAGGATTGAAAAAGCCGCGCAGAAACGCGGCTGAACAATCCGAAAATATTGGAAAGTTATTCAAGGGCCTTCCTGAGCGCGTCAATATTCGTAGCACAGTCTTTTAATGTCGGTCATGGTTTCTCCTACGCGACTTTTTTAAGATTGTGCTGTCTCATCGCTTCCTCATGTAGGCTCACTGATACGGCCTTGATCATGTTTTTGGCCGTCTGCATGAGATCAACAGCCCAGGGACTTGTTACGGTCGGGAAGGGTAGGCGATTGAGCAGATCCGCGAATGCAAGCGCGGCATCGACATCATTCTTGATAAACATCGCTGGCACTGTGCGTATTTCCTGCCCAACAGCGTCCGCCGCTGTAAATACCTTTCTTGTTGCCGCAGGTTCTGCACACGGAGGTGGCGCGGCTGGCTCAGGCTGAATTATTTCCTCCGGCTTGGCCTTCGGTGCTTCTTCTTCCTGTTTCTTCGCCAGCGCGGCCTTCTCGGCCTCAATCTTGGCCTGTTGTCGCTTCTGCTCGGCTGCTATTTCGGCAAGGCGCTTGCGCTCTTGTGCTTGCTCCTCGGCGATCTTCTTCAGCCTTTCAGCTTCGGCCTTACGCGTGGCTTCTTCGGCGGCCAGTTTTTCCTTTTCTTCCTGGACCTTATCCGCGATAGCATCCAAGGCGGCCGCAAAATCCTCATCTGAGCAGGCCACCAGCTCCACGTGCTTCACCATCATGCCGGCGGCGGAATAGGTCACACCATCGAAACGGGCCCCGAGGGTAAATAATTTATTCACCCGCTCCTGGATTCGAGCGGCTTCTCTCGCTTCGGCCTCGGCTTTGATTCTGGCCTTTTCGTCATCGATCCGTTTCTCCTCGGCTTCCAAATGCTCCTCGACAGGGGAGAGCAGGGCGACGATCCTTTTTTCTTCGGCCATGACCGCTCGCTGGTAATCAAGCGCACTCTTTCGGAGCGTCTTCCCGGTAGATTCAATTTTGCAACGCAATGCCTTGATTTCGAGTCTTGCCGATCTCACGAGCTTATAATTCTCTTTATCGTTTACATCTTGGATTTTAAGCGGCAAATAATCTCGCCGTAATCGTTCAACGTGTTGCATCGATATATCAAACCGAACAAGCTCTTGTGTAAAATTCTCCATGATCAAATTCCTTTCTTATTAAAAACTTGCCTGGCCAAACCTTGCCGCAGCGCACCTCGCCTAACCTTGGCTCGCCTCGCCGTGCCGCGCCGCGCCCTGCCGCGCCGCAGCTTGCCGCGCCGTGCCATTCCCCGCCACTATCTTTTTATGCTGCCTCTTGTTCGATTGCCTTCCTTTCCCTGCAAAGGGAAGGACTGGCCTGTTTCTTTTCCGCATAAGGCATCAGGGCAGTGTCCACAATCTCCCGAGACTTCTTGCTTGTGAGACCAGCCTGAAGTTTGTAGGCATCAGCTACAGCTTTTGGAGATATCGTCATACCTTCCAGGATGGTTGAACGGCTTATACCAGCCTGATTCAATGCGGTAATTGCGGCGTCCGTGTCGGTTATCTGTGTGATCTCCCTGCCTGGCTTCAGGCGATAGCGTCCCTGGAATGCAAAAGCATCCTCGTTGAGCCGTCGTTTCATTTCGGCCTCAACCTGCTCAACAACGTCGGCCAAAAGATCAGCCTGGTCTTTGATGTTGCAGAGCACGTCCGCGGGTAGATTCTGAATGCTCATTGACGGCGGCTTGATGACCTCGGTTGCCTGCTTCAGATTGTCGGCGGTTTTCAAACTCTCGGGGCAGGATTCACTACACCTGGCGCGACAATACTGGCACGCTGATACAGACGGCCGTCTTTCGGCGTCCGGCTTTCTGGCCAGCTCGGCGGCCTTCTTCGCCTCGATGGTGATGTTTGTTAATAATTCAACACTGTATTCAGCCGAAAACGCCGCTCGGGGAGTTATGATGTGAGCATGGATCGGTGCGTTTGCCGGGATAATGTCCATCTCTCTCAATAGGGCTGAATAAAGATAGAGTTGTTTGTTTTCCGAAGGATGCGGCACCTCGGCCCAGCCCGTTTTATAATCAAAAATCGACCACGTATCATCCGCCGCTAAAACGACCAGATCCGGCGTGCCCGTCCACCCGGCAGCGTCCAGATGGAATTCACACTCAATCATGGGCGTGCCGGTGATGGGGTCTTTGCAGACACCACCGTGAGCGGCAAGGATGTCGTTGACTTTACTGAGCATCGAGTTCGCGTTTTCATACTCTTCTGGGTCGTCAGAGAGGGGAGCGCCCGGGCTCACATCGCCGGTCTTGATCGCTCTTTCCAACCATTCGTGGATCGCCTTGCCGCGCCTGGTGAACTCATTCCCGGGATCCTTCGGGCACTTCGATTCAGCCAGTGCAGAGCCCGGGCAGGCAATAATTCGTTCCGCTTTTGAGCATCTGATTTCCAATTTATTCTCCATCGTCTCCTCCTTCATCTGAGTCATGTTCATCGCAGTCATCTCCAAGCCGCTCCCTCATACATTGCCGGGTGTCCGGGCAGGTGCCGCACTCGTCATTTCGGATGCTGAAGCATCCAAGGCATTCTTTATCTTTCGGCATGGCAATCCTCCTTCCTCGGGTACATCACGCCGGGCATGAAAAGATCGTCAGCGTAATTAAGGTCACGCAAATCCGTTTCCTGATCCAAATGGCACTGATCGGCGTATGGACAGTTTGAGCACTTCGGATCTTGCTTGCTATACAGTCCTGCACATTTTTTTGTTTTGTATGACATTTACGCAGCCTCCAATTCCTTGGCTATCTCTGTTAAAACCTTCATGTCGGCAGTTTCCAGCGATGCGATGCCGTGCTTCTTCAAAAGAGCTTTTGCACTCAGCGGCCGGGTGGCGAGTAGCGCGGCGAGGTCGTTTCTCAAATTATCCATGTCGGGCAATTCGGCATCTACCAGCGTGCCTTCCACCGGCTCGGCGATCTGCTTGGGTTCCTTGTTTTCAGGTGCCGCCTCAATGACAGGGGCGGGTGCGGCCTCAGGAATGGCTGAAACGTCAATCGTGGTGGCGACAATGCCAGTCTGAGCGTCATCAACCTCTACTGCGTCCCGGTATTCCGGCGATAAAGGGAGCCACTTACTAAGGCGGCGAAAGCAGGTCTTCTTCCACATTTCCATTGGATCGCTGATCCACGGGCCGATTTCGGCGGCGCGGCTTCGCTTCCGTATGGCCTCGATCTCGGCCTTTGACATCACCTCACAAGCCGAGGTTCCGTCCTTCATTTTTGCGATGGCATAAGCAGCATAGGGCTGGCCGCGGTCTGCCTTGAAATTGATTTTATGTTTTTTGATTTCGCCGAGGTCATACTCAAAATCGTCGTTTTCACAGATAATGTCTGTGTGGACATACTGAACATGACCGGACCGCATCGCCAGCTCAACGAGGCCCTTGTAATCAATGATGAGCTGACACTCCACTATTCCCTTTTTTCGGTTTTCGAAAGGGATCAGGTGGGCTCTCCTGCCGTCAGGCTCGAGTCCGAACTGGCTGAGACTGAGCATTGCCTGAAAAAAGGAATTCTGATCGCATTGCGCGAGCTTCGGTGTGCGAAGCATCGCCGTAAGTCCACAGCGGATCATGCGATCCGCCGTGATGTGCTTGGGCAGGGCTGCGGCGATCTGCCGCTTTACCGCCTCGCTACACAATAGAGATTTCAATGTTTCTTTCTGCTTTCCGTTCGTTTTCTGTAATTCCGTGCTCATGCAGCCCTCCTTTTGGTTAAAGATTCGAACTGAAGGATTTATACTAAAAGGTATCTATATTGTCAACAAGTATTTACAAAGTATTGACAAAAAACGCAGACAAGTTATTTTCAAGGTATGGAAACGCCTAAAAAGCTCCAACCCATGCCGGATGATTTCGATCCGAGTTCCGGCGAATGGCTCAACACAAAGAAGGCCGCGAAATACCTGAGAGTCAGCCCGCACACACTCAGGACATATCGAACAAAGGACATCGGCCCCGCGTACATCCGACACCCGAAAGGTGCGTGGGCTTATTACCGCCTTTCCGATCTCGCTGAATGGCGAGCATCTGCCGCTAACAACATCGGCGGCAGGCCCAAAGGCTCCAAGGACTCCAAGCCCAGGAAAAAGCGCAAAAAAACGGAATCTGCCGCAAAGCGGCCTTAAAGCCTCTATAAACGAATATTTTATTTCAACGCATATTCTTGCGTTCGTGGTGATATTTGTGCGCCCTAGCCAACGGAAACGCTTGTTTTCGCCATTCCTGACACATGGCCGGATAGCGTTTTGTATCGCAACGCAAAGCATTGTAATTAAAATATTCATATGCTCGTTTTACTAACCTCGTGAAAACACGGCTTTATTCCGGCATGATTTCTTGCGGTAGTTATTCCAGCGTGCGGATGATTTTGGTCGTACACTTTGAGCAGATGCTCCGGGCTGGTGTGCAGGTAGATCGAAGTTGTGTTGAGATTCGCATGGCCCATCAACACCCGGATCGTTTCGAGATCGGCGCCACCCTCGATCAAATGTGTGGCAAACGAATGCCTCAGGCAGTGGGCCGCGATGTTTTTCTTGCCGAGTGATTCCCGGGCGTACCGTGCCACAGTCCTCGATATCCTGTCGCCAGAAAAGCCGTTGAATAAAAGTCCCGGCTGAATTCCGCGAATTTCAAGCCATTTCTTAATGGCATCGACAGCGAGCTCGGACAGGATCGTCATTCTTTGTTTGTCGCCCTTGCCGTGCCGGATGAAGAAAGTCCGGCGTTCGAGATTGAAGTCTTCCAGCCTGGCATCACTGAGTTCCGCCCGCCGACACCCAGTAGAATACAAAATATTCAGGATCGCCTTGTCGCGGGGATTGGTAGGCGAGGCGAGAAGCCAGTCGCATTCCTGTTGCGAAAGCACCGTCGGCAGTTTGTAGACAACCTTCGGCTGACGGATGTGGCGAGCGGGCGAGGGTAGGCCAGTTGATTCGTCCAGCCACTGGTAAAAAGATTTCAATCCTACGAGCCTGTGTGCCACCGTAGCTGCCTTCAGTCCGCTGTCATGGAGCACCACCATCCAGTTTTTAATATCTTGCGGCGTGGCCTGTTTGAGCGGCTTCTTGCCGAGGTATTCCGTCCATTTTCGCAGTATGATTTCATAGGCGTTGAAAGTGTGCGGAGAGCAGCCGCGTACAGCGAGCTCGCCAAGGAATTGCTCAGGCAGTGATTGTTTTTTCATTTTTCGCCCCTTTGTTTTTCAGGAAGTCATTCACCTGATCGAAAAATATTACCGCCTCATCGATGGATCGCAGGACAGCGACCCGGACGTTGTGCTGTTTCAGTTCCTCGATGCGTTCAATCTGCGCTGGGCTCAATCGGCCTTTTTCGGCCTTAACTTCGATTTCAAACGGAGTTCCATCGGGAGTATATCCGTGCAGGTCGGGCAAGCCGGGCATTCCAAAACGGACAAATCGGTTATTTATTTTAACTGCGCCGTTGTTGCGCCGAATAACGATGCAACCACGCAGACGAGCGAGTTGCATTATTGCGTGAAGCAGGGATGATTCAGAGTGTTTCAGGTGCGTCATTTCCGTCCCTCCGGATAGATCACGGGGATGCCGTGTTTTCGGGCATATTCGATTTCAAGCTCCATTCCCGGGCTGATTGTTTTGCCAAATATCCACACCTCATCGACTCGCTCGATGATATCCAAGCAGGCGACCATGGCCCGCTCACGCTCAGAGCAGACCGAGTCGTCAAGCGCACACTGATACATCGCGGGCATGTAGATCGGGATCACGTCCAGCCGGCCGAGCAGGATCTTTCGCAGTTTCGCGGCGGATCTTTTCAGATTCGCAGCCTTGCCGCCGTAGGGCATCGAGACGTAAATCATTTTTATTTTCATGCCGTCACCGCCTTCTTGGGATCTTCGATATTCGAGGAAAGCCATTTCCAAGACTTCCCATAAAAGATTGCTCTAATGGTTCCTGTATTTACCTTGTAGTGTTTTGCTATTTCTTTACATGACCAGGTTGCGTGCCAACGAAGCATTTTAATATCTGAAATATCTTCTTGTTTAAGTACGGAACCAGAATTGTTAGAGCCGGTACTTAAATGAAATCTTGATCTAATGGGCTTAGTAGATTTGCAGTAATTCCATGTTTTTCCAGTGTTGATTGCACTAATTGTTACATGATCAACTTTAAATAATTTTGCTATTTGAGTTTGGCTCTTATTGGTGAGTTTCAATAAATCTTTAATTATTAAAACTTCAGATGGTTTTAATTTACTACTGGCATTTTTATCACCCCTAGTATGAGTGCCATGTCTTACCCTGTCGTATAGGTTTTCTGAATGAGTTCCCCACTTCAGGTTTTTAATATTGTTGTTTGAAGGATTTCCATCCAGGTGGCGGCATTCTGTGCCTTGTAAAGGAGGGCCAAAGAATGAGCTCAAAACTAATGTGTGAACAGATTTTTTAATTTTATTGGAATCTTTAAATAAAGTGACACGTGAATATCCAAATTTATCTTCGAAGGGTTTTATCACTCTCCCTAGGCAAGTACTTTTTTCTTTAGTACACAGCAGACGAATTCTTATAATTTCACCAACTTCACTTATTGCGTAATCAGGAAAGCCGTAACAAGGTTTCCATTCGATTTTATTGAAATCGATCCAGCCGTTCAGCTTGTCATTTCTTTTTGTTTTCATCGTTTTTGTCCTCGCTTTTCGGGTCGTTCCATAAGCCATCTTTCTTCCGCTTGCCTTCCAGAAACTCGCGAAGCCGTTTGAATCCTTCGCGGGCCGACATAGAGCCTTGGCGCGGTGCCGTCAGTTGTTTGTATGGCTGGTGATATTCCGGCATATCGTCGATTTCATCATTATTGGCTAGAATTTCGGCCGGCAAGGGCAGGGAGCGGTACTTATGCGTCACCATGAGCCCCTTCACATGCCGCTCGAAACGATCATCGTCGATCCTGTTTTTCAGAAGTGCGAAGTAAAGAATCAGGGTGTCGGGATCGATATCGAGTGAAAACACCTTGATGAAAAACCCCATGTTCCGGTCAAAGCATTGTTGTGTCAGCATAGAATCACCGCTTCCGGCGCCGCTTCACACCGTATCGACAGGCTCTTTTCCGACAAGTCGTAGAGCCGCATGTACGCCCTGACTGGCTGTGTTTTCATTGGTGTTGCTTCCTGCATTTAATTCCCCTTTCGTTTTTGAAATTTCTTCAGGATTGAAATATTCCATGGCCGATTGAGCCAGCGGACTGGCTCGGGCCTTGGCTAGATTCTCGGCGATTTGGAGCGTAGAGCGGGAAACGGGCTGGACTGAATGATTCTCGTTCAGGTATTCATCGAAATGTTTTCTAGCGAATAATGTGGAGGGGCGAAGATAAATATTGTGTTCGGGCTCATGAAGCCAACAGGCGATCTTATTGTCGATGACTTTTTTAAAATCATTCAAGCGATAGCCTTCAGACCACCGGGCGTGAATTAACTCTTTCGTGCTGCTTGTTTTGGCGCGGTGGTTAGTTCCTGCTTTTGAGTTCAGGTAGTCAACAATTTCATCGTAAGGAATTTCGTCGTTCTTGTTTCCCCCCACACCCCCCTTCTTAGAACAGAGATCAGATACAGATGCTGTATACTGTATAGTTGAGTTCGCATCTCCAGACGTTAGATAACCGTTAGATAACGGTTGTTTAACGGTTAACTCACCGTTAAAAATTTTTGTTTCAATGTTTTCAATATGTTGCGAATCGAATTCTTGTAAAATTTCATCAGGAGGAGGCGGAATAGTACTCTCTTTCTCGGTCTGGTGCGGATGTTGATAGCACTTGAACTTGGGTATAAAAATGTAAGAACTCGACAATACCTTATAGCGGATCAAAAACCGCAGTCCGGCGAGCTCGTTTATAAGTTTCTCAATATCAAGGTTCCGGTAAGGGAAAATTTTAGCCTTTAATTTTAGTGGACGATCTTCCAACCGTCCTTCTTTATCGGCCGCACACCATAAACCCGCGTATAGAATTGTAAGCAACGGATCGCGTGTGCCGAGTATTTCGTTAAAAAATAAAGCAGGATTAAGCAGACGGGTTCTCATACCAACCGCTCCTTTCAGCTTGCTTGTTGTAAATATTTTTTCTGCTTTTCGATCTGGTAGGGCAGTCTCTTATCTGGGATCGTGGTGCTTCGCTTGGGTACATCCATCAGCGATATGCGCTCCTGGCGCCAGCACTGGCACGGCCGCACGTCCCAGAGCATCTTCTTGCTTCCGGGCTTTGGAATCAGAGCAAGGGCCCGGCGATACTTCAGGCGCTTGACCGTACGAGCCACGACGCTTGTGGGCATCCCGATCGTTCTTCCAATCCGCTGATCCGATAAAAACACCGGGCCGCCTGCATGGTGCTCCTCGGCATCGATCAAGGCGAGTACCCGGAATTCGCTCGGGCTGAGTCCCACTTTCGACATTGTTTTAAAAATTTCAGACTGCCAGATTTCAAGCATGGTTGGCCTCTTGGAATAAAGATTGCTGAGTTATGATTTGTGTTGTTGATCTTACAGCAGCGCTGGGCGGTGTCAGGTTTGTGGGGTTTTTACGCGCAACGACACAACACACGGGCGTGTCATTAAAATTTATATATTTGAAGTTGGCGCGTCTATTATCTTTTTTGTTTTTTTTAAACAACCAAGGAAGTCGGGACTTATTATCAACATCGTGAAATTTAGGAAGATTTAATAAAATATAATCTCTGAACTCATAATTTTTAATTTCTGGTATCAAGTATCCCACAAAATAATATTGCGCCGTGCAGTAAAACCAGACACCCGGCTCACCGCTTGATTTTTTGGTTTCAAACGTAACTGTGCAGTCCCTGAATTGCAGGAATTTTTCTTGAATGGTTGCTTTGGAACCGTCTTTTCTGGTTAGAATAACATCAATGCCCTGTTGCCAGTCATAACGTGCGATCGCTTCTTCTTTCTTAACTGTCTCGATTTTTAACCCATCTTCCAGGTCAAAAATGTGTCGGTATAAATTGTCAGCAATCCATTCGTGGTCTCTGGAAATTTTTGTGCGCCAGTCGTTCCAATCTGATTTGATGTGTATTCGGGTTATCCCAGGCATGGTATAACCCCTGTTTCTTTCTCATATCTATGAAGGATAATTGCTACATATTCGGGATCAATCTCTATTGATACAGAGGGGATTTTTAGTCGCTCGCAAGCTAACAGCGTGGAACCAACTCCTGCAAACGGGTCGAGAATTAACCTGGAATTAGGAGCTATTTTCTCAATGGCTTTATAAAGAACGGCTACTGGCTTTTGTGTGGGGTGATACCGCTTGTCATTGTTTCCGTATTCGCTGTCGGCGTTTATCACTCCGCCGTGCTGGACTCTGACCATTATTGATTTTGTGTTTGTGTTGGAAGATTTATACCAGGCCAGCTCGAAGGGTGAGCCAAACATATCATCTAAATCTTCCTTTATTCGTTTATCCCAACAGAGCCAGCCGCCGAGGGGTAGCTTGTTGCAGAAATAATTTGCGCCGAATAATAAAACAGCAGGATAATTCAGGAACGGAGCAGGATCGAATTGCTTATCGTCGCCATCTATTTTCTTGAAATCGGATTTACGGCCATCCCATTTGTTCCAGTCGGGCTTATATCCGATCCCATAAGGCGGGTCGGTTATTATGGCGTCAGGCTTAATATTGGCATTTATGTATTCATAACAGTTGCCACATACAACACTATGAATCCCGCATCTCCATATTTGATCTTTGGCTGTGTTGTATTTTAATGAATATTTAATTTCCGGTTCGGGCTTCTCTATGAGTTCTATTCGCTGTTTTTGGAAATCCCTAAATACTATATCTCCATGAATTTTATTGATTGATTCTTCGCCAATGCGAACGAGATTTATTTCCTCCGATGTTCCTTTATTCAGGATAACTTCGATTTTCCGCAGGGTGTCCCGGCCAATACCGGCCTCATGTGCAAGAATGTGGTTCGTTTCGCGTTCGGATGCCGGAATAGGTTCCGCTGAGATCAGTGGAACCTTATCCATCGGTCGTCCGCGTCCGGCTGTTTCGCCGCCTATCTTTTGCCTTTCCTTGGCCTGTGCCGCGATAACATCTTTCTTTTTAAGCACCAGCTCGCCGCGCACAAACGCTGACAGGTTCCGGCGGCCTAGCTGGTTATCAACAATCCACACAAGAGCAGATTCACGGTCGGGAAAATCTATTGGCAGCGTCTTGAAGGGGATATTTAATTCAGCGCAGATTGAAAAACGGTTGTGTCCGTCAACGATCAAGCCGTTCCATGTGTCTATGGGGACGCGACAGCCGTGTTCAATGATGTTTCGCCGCAAGCCGTCCAGTTCTTCGGGTGTTAAAGGCGGGATTAAAGATTGAAATTCAGGATCGACTTCTACGGGATAATGTGGGTAAGATGCCTTCGCTCCAGCAGCACAATCCATCCGGCTCTCGCTTTCCTTGAGCGCCGGAAACCTTTGTCACTGGTTTACATAATATCCAGTGTCAGGATTCGGCAGCTCAAATTTTTTACGAGAAAAGGGAAGGGGACTCAGACAGGAAAAACGTAACGTGCGAAGAAACGTTTAACCAAGGATGTCTTTCGTCCCCATTGAGTCTCTCGTAATTTTTTCAAAGTAGTTTCGCACGTTGGGCGATTTTATATTTCCTTCCCGATCTCATGTCAACTTTATTTTTTCAATGTTTGTAAGTGTGCAGAATAGTTGCATAATTGTGACTATTTCCTGAAAACGAATTCAACAAGAGTTGAAATTTAGAATTCGGGGAATATAATAAAAAGCATGAAGGATTTGAAAATTGAAATCAGACAGATTGACTCATTGATTCCATGCGCCCGCAACGCCAGGACTCACAGCGACGCCCAGGTTGCCCAGATCGCCGCGAGCATCAAAGAGTTCGGCTGGACTAATCCGGTGCTCGTGGATGGATCGAACGGCATCATAGCCGGCCACGGCAGGGTGCTTGGCGCCCGCAAGCTCGGCCTGCTCGAGGTGCCGTGCATCGAGATAAAGAATCTCACACCCACCCAGATCCGCGCATATATCCTCGCGGACAACAAGCTCTCGGAAAATGCCGGCTGGGATAATGAACTCCTGAGCTTGGAAATAAAAGACTTGAAAGGACTGGATTTCGATCTCAGCCTTATCGGTTTTGACGCAAAGGAACTCAAGGATCTCCTTGCGGATAAAACAGAAGGATTAACCGATCCGGATGAAGTTCCAGAGGTTCCCAGCGAGCCGGTTTCAAAGTTGGGCGATGTTTGGCTCCTCGGTAAGCACCGCCTTATGTGCGGCGATTCCACTGATCCGGAGGCTATATCTGCGCTCATGGTGGGCAATAAAGCAGACATGGTATTCACCGATCCGCCCTATGGCGTGGCGATTGGAGATAAAAACAAGTTTCTAAACAGCTTCCATCCTTCAGGATGCTGTTTGCGAAACATTGAAAACGACACCGCTTCGCCGGAGGAGCTCAAGCTCATCCTAGTGTCCGCCTTCTCAAACCTGCGATCTGTGCTTTCGGACTCCTGCGCGGTCTACGTTACTGCTCCCCAGGGTGGTAGTCTGGGGATGATGATGATGATGATGATGATGATGCAAGAGGCGGGCCTGCCAACGCGCCACGGCCTGAACTGGGTAAAGAACTCTCCCACATTTTCCTTGGGCCGTCTCGATTATGATTACCAGCACGAGCCGATTCTGTTTACCTGGACGAAAACACACAAACGAACCATGCAGGGACAACACAAGACTTCCTGTTGGTTCATTGATAAGCCTCGAGCATCGAAACTCCACCCGACCATGAAGCCTGTCGAGCTCATCGAGAATGCCATCCTAAACAGCTCCGATGCCGAGGATATTGTCGTGGATATCTTCTCCGGCTCTGGGCCAACAATTATCGCCGCGGAAAAAACAGGGCGCTGTTGCTATACGATGGAGATAGACCCGCTTTATGTAGACGTCGGCGTGAAGCGCTGGCAAGAATTCACCGGCCGCGAAGCCGTCCGTGAATCAGATGGTGTTAAATTCAACGAGTTGAATCATGAAGAAAACCGGCAGACCGCCTAAAGAAATAGACTGGGATGAGTTCGATAAACTTTGCGCGATGCAGTCAACACAAGAAGAAATTGCATCATGGTTTGATTGTGATGTTTCATCCATCCGGCGGAAATGCCACAAAGAGAAAGGTATGAGTTTTGAGCGGTTTTACGAGCAAAAAGCCAAGATTGGGAAAATATCCTTACGCCGCGTGCAGATGCAGTCAGCATTAAAAGGTAATGTTGCAATGCAAATATGGCTTGGCAAAAACTGGCTTGGACAATCCGATAAGCAGACAATCACCGTCGACACGGAAGCGCCGGTCCGCCATGACCTGTATGATGAAATCATGAATGATAAAACGCCCGAAGCAAAACAAGGCTGAATGGTTAAGGCGCTGCCATGAAAACCTACTTGATTTTACCCGCGTCATGTTCCGGGCCCGCACGGGCCAGTCGTTCATTGTAAGCGATCACCATAAAAAAATCTGTGCAGCTCTCGAAGATGTTTACCGTGGAAATATAAAGCGCCTCATAATCGCCATGCCTCCTCGAGCTTCGAAGACAGAGCTGGCGATTGTTAATTTCATTCCGTGGTGCCTTGGCCACGCCACGGACTGTGAATTCATCACGGCCAGTTATTCGGCCGCGCTGGCGATTGGAAACAGCTACAACGCCCGGGCGCTCATGCAGCATCCGGTTTATGCTCAGGTATTCGGCTCGCCGGCATTCAAGGAAGATAGCGCGGCTAAAAATTACTGGCGCACCAAGCAGGGCGGTTCGGTGTATGCCTGTGGTAACGAGGGTTCTCTTACTGGTTTCGGCGCCGGCAAGTTCCGTGATTCTTTCGGCGGGTGCTTGATCCTCGATGACCCGTTAAAGCCGACAGATTCGAATTCAAAAGTCATGCGGGACAACTTGATCCAGTGGTATTCCCAGACGCTTGAATCAAGGCGCAATTCACCAGACACGCCTATTGTTCTGATAGCCCAGAGGCTCCATGTTAACGATTTGGCCGGATATCTTCTTGGCGGTGGCTCCAACGAGAAATGGCAGACGGTGATAATTCCTGCGCTTGACGAGGATGATAAAAGTTTCTGGGAAGCCAGGTTCCCCGCCGAGGATCTGATCCGTATGCGCCAGGCCGATCCGGCTCGCTTCGCCTCGCAGTATCAACAGACGCCGACAATACGGGGCGGGAATCTAATCCGCTCCTCCTGGTTCCCTCGCTATTCCGTGCTGCCGTCCTTGCTCGAATGGAGAGCGATTTATGCGGATACAGCCATGAAGACCACCGAGGCCAACGACTACAGCGTCTTCGAATGCTGGGGACTGAAGGCGGGAAGCATTTATCTCATCGATATGATTCGTGGCCGCTGGGATGCTGTTGAGCTGGAGCGGAGAGCAATAGCCTTCTGGAATAAGCACCAGGCCCAAGATCAAGTAGTCAACGGCTCGCTACGTCAGATGGCTGTGGAAGATAAGGCCAGCGGCACGGGACTTATTCAAGCTCTTAAAATAAAAACAGGCATACCGATTCAGGGTATTGAAAGAACAAAGGACAAATACACCCGCGTGTGCGATGTGCTCGGATACATGGAATCAGGCAGAGTATTTATTCCAGAGTCCGCGCCTTTCGTTTCTGACTTCCTTTCCGAGTGTGAAGCATTCACGGCCGATGATTCTCATGACTTCGATGATCAGATCGACCCAATGATTGATGCGATTAAAGACATGCTCACGTCACAAAATATTGTGCAGATGTTCGAACGGATGTTCTAAAATAAGTTTGACATTTTTCTATATTTCCTGAAAATAAAGTCATGAATACCCGAAAAAGTATACGCACGGGGAAAACAAGCAAGCCGCATCCAACGGCCGACAGCTACGTAAACATGGTTGCGAGGCTTGGCTACGGCGCCGATAATCTTAAAAGCCGTTCTACATACACAAAGAATCCGATCACTCGCGACTGGGGATTATTGGAAGCAATATATCGCGGCTCGTGGATCGCTGGCGTGGCTATTGATTGTATTGCCGATGACATGACACGCGCCGGCATTGAGATTCACGGCGAGAATACGCCCGAAGAAGTAACCAAGCTGCAACGCGCTCTTGTACGCGGTGGCGTGTGGCGAGCGCTGAATAGACTGATCAAGTGGGGCCGCCTGTACGGTGGTGCTGCGGCTGTGATCGATATTGATGGCCAGAAACAGGATGAACCTCTGCGCATGGACTCCATCGCTCAGGGCCAGCCGATCAGCCTGAAGGTTTACGATTGCCGGCGGATATATCCAGACATGACGAATATGATCCACTCCGGCATAGAGGCCGACCTGCCTAGATTTTACGATATCCCTTACGATCCGCCCGGCTCCTGGGAGGGTGAGCTTCCGAAAAATGTACAGATTTCCAGACGAATACACCACAGCCGGGCAATTCGATCGATTGGGATTGAGCTCCCATATTGGGAAGCCATGACACTGATGTTCTGGGGTGAAAGCATCATCGAACGGATTTATGATCGCTTGAACGCTTTCGATCAGATATCCGAAGGCGCGGCAAATCTTGCATTTAGGGCTTACGTCCGAACCGTGGGCGTCAATGGACTCAATCAGACGATGTCTATGGGCGGGAAGGCAGAAGAGAATTTGATCAAGCGCTTCCAGTACGTCCGGCTCATGCAGAACAACGAAGGGCTGACACTGCTCGACAAGGAAGACACATTTCAGGCGCACAGCTACACCTTCAGCGGATTGTCCGATCTTATCCTGCAGGCGGGTCAACAGATATCAGGAGCAATAGGTGTGCCGCTCGTGCGTCTGTTCGGCCAGTCGCCAGCGGGACTGAATGCGACAGGGGAGAGTGATATCCGGAATTATTATGATCATATTCGAGCACGGCAGGAAGCCGATCTCAGAATGGGCCTTCTGAAGATTCTTGAAATCCTGCACCTGTCACTATTCGGCCGCCCGATATCCGATGATTTCGATTTCGAATTCACTCCACTCTGGCAGACCTCGGAAAAAGAAAAGGCAGATATTAATTCCGTCAATACGAATGCCATCCTGGCCGCGCACGATAGCAGCCTTATCGATGCCGAAACTGCCATGAAAGAATTAAAACAGCTTTCCGATTCGACGGGTATATTCACGAACATTACAGACGAAAAGATCCAGGAAGCGAAAGATTTGCCGCCCCCAACACAGGCACTAGGAATGCCGCCGCCTGCGCCGAATTCTCCACCTCCATTGGAAAAAACGGATATTCCGCAGACGGCGGCGTGAGTTCTCAATGCCGCGACGTTCACCATTTCAGCCACACCTTGGCGTCGAAAGAGAAACGGAAATCGCATACCGCAAGGTAGCGCGGCAAGTCTCACATATAATCATGCAGCACATCGACGGCTCGAAACTGATCGACGAAGATCGCATGGTGAAGCGGTGTATGGAATATGCCAAGGACTTGGAGCCGTGGGCGATCCGATTTGTAGCAAGGAAGTTGGAGATGATATCGGCAACAAACAGAAGAAGTTTTATGCAAGCGATACAAGGTGATAAATCTAATTTTATTCAGGCAGGAACGTCACTTTTCGCAACTGTCGAGCGTGGGCCCGGGCGTTTAATGTCCCAAGCTCTCCGGTCTGAGGCTTATGGCCCAATCCGCAAGGAAATGATAAAGCTGCAAGACGCACAGGTCGAACTTATAAAATCCTTACCTATTGAAGCTGGAAGGCGTGCCCAGAAGCTGGCCCGTGAGGCGATGATGGACGGCAAGCGAGCGGCAGAAGTGGCCGAGGAGTTGAACCGCACTGAGCACGTCGTGCTTTCGCGTGCAACATTGATCGCCCGCACGGAAACGGCCAAGGCCAATTCTGTGTTTACGCAGGCACGGGCCGAGGAACTCGGAATCACGCATTATTTCTGGCGCGGCACTCTGGATGCACAGACTAGGGAAAGCCACAGAGAGATGATCAAGCGGTCAATGGCTGGTGAGACGTTTTCATATTCAGATCCGCCGGAAGTAGGGGACGAAGGCGCACACGCGCCAGGCGAATTTCCCCGGTGCCGGTGTTTTTCTGAGCCTGTTATTTCAATCAGGCAGCATTGAAAGAATATGCTCGATTATTAAATCAATCACGCCAAGAAGTTCTTTTTGTGCATGTTTCTTCAACACCTCTTTGTCCGCTCCCGGGTTGCTTTCGATTAATTTCAAAAGCCAGAAGCGCAAACTATCGAAGATTTCGTCTTTGTATTGTGCGAATAAATCTTTCTTCATAACAGGATCATGAAGCGGGCTTAATCTGCGATTCACGTCAATTATATTTTTATATAATAATCTCTCCGGTTTTAATCCAATGGTTTTATACATAAACTCCGGGTACAAACTCTTTCCATCGTCACGCTTGCCGCCCTTTTTGAACGGCTCCAGCATGATTAAAAGCTCCATGACGATGTAATAGGGGATTTGGTAGTACGTGGACAGGCCCTTGTAATGCTGGGCGATCTCCTCGTATGCCTCTTGCAGCTTCCGGACAAGTATTTCTCGCAGTGTGTCGGGCTTGCCACTTGCTATTTCAGCACGCCGGATTTCTTCCAAGCCTGCGTCATGCCATCCGGCCGCGCTGTTGTGCTCTTCCATCGTGCCTGGATGTTTTCCTTCGCGTAGCAGCACGGGAGGCCAGTTAATGGGGCCTTCGATGATTCTTTCTTTCTTTCGTCTTGGCTTCTTCACTTCAGCCTTTTGACAATCCCTTCAGCGCCTTGATTCTTGATGTATTCCCATGCTTCGGGTTCCTGGTCGGGATTCTCGTGTACGAGGTCATCGTATATCGCCTGCATCTTATCGCGCATGATGTCTTTGATTGATTTACGGATGGGTGGCCGCGTGATGCTTTCCTGTATCACTTTGGATATTTGCTCTTCGTTGGCATAGCCGGTCAAGTCGATCCCGGACTGTATGACACCGTGAATGATTGCACGGATGATCTCAGCTCTTCTGATTTTCCGCCTTGTCTTGGCTCGGATATCCAGCACGAGATGATCGAGATAGTTTGTAATTTCCATGGGCAGGATGATTGTCAGCTTGTTGCCGACCGAAGGAGACTGAGGTGGTTTCCAGTGATCATGATTCCTTTTGCCGTCTCCCTCCATGAGCCGACCTCGCTGATAAAAATATTTTCACTCTGTATGGAAAATATTACCACATACAGAATGAATGCAAATAATATTTACCCTCCAGAATTCCATATTTCCACCCGTCCCTAAAAAAGATTTGACATAAAAAATAAAATTGTTACGATTCAATCATCCAATGGAGGTTGGAGTATAAGGGGATTTTTTGGAGCAATTCTTTTGCCCCGTCCAACTTTCCGATCATCAGGCCATCACGCCCGAGGGATATCTCCTCTGCTCCGATGTAGCAATCACCCGCGCTGGAATTTTTGAATACCTCGCCTCTGAAATGCCCGTAAATATCATTCCCGGGCCCGATGGAAAAATTCTTGTTTCCCGGGCCGTTGAGGACATTCACGACCCCGCGACGATCGCCAGCGCCACGGGTAAGCCGCTTGCTGTCGGGCATCCCAGTCCTGCCTTGTATGCCGATGGATTCATATCGCCCGATAATTGGAAGCTAATTTCAGTTGGCACGATCCAGAATGTCCGGCCTGGTGCTGGCGCTGATAACGATAAGCTCTTGGCCGATCTCCTATTCTGTGATGCCGAAGCAATCCAGGTTGTAAGAAATAAAGAATACCAGGAATTGAGCCTTTCCTATACGAGCCGATATCGTCAGACCCAGCCGGGTCAGGCGAAGCAAACCGAAATCAGAATCAATCATGTTGCCTTATTGAAAAAGGGGCGGAATGGGCCGGAGTGCGCCGTCCATGATTCTAAACCAGAAACCTTAAAGGAGAAAATCACAATGACGTGGAAAGAACTGAAGGAAGCTGTTCATGCTTGCGTGACGGCAACCACGGCGCTCGGTAAAGCCTTCGATGCCGCGCCGGAAGAGACAAAGAAGGGCGAGAAGAAGGATGAGCTGGACATTTCAGCGGCTCTTGCAGCCATTGGAAAACGGCTCGACGAGCTCGCCGCAGAGCTGGCCGGATTCAAAGAGCTGAAAGACAAGCTCGCGGCCATTGAAGGCGATCAGGCAGTCGCCGATGCGGCAAAGAAAAAGGCCGAAGAAGACGAAAAGGCCAAGGCCGCAGCCGCAGCACCAGCCGCAGATTGCAGCAAGGTCAAAGACGCCGCGCCTGATGCTGACACCATTTCCCGGGCTGAAATCCTGTGTCCTGGTGTCGCCAGAGACAGCGGAATCAAAAAGGCCGCTCTTGAAGGCGCCATGAAGACAGTGCAGGGCAAGGAAGTGATCGAGAGAATCGCTTCAGGCAAGACTTTCGATGCCATGCCCGCAGGCGAGCTAGACATCCTGTTCAGAGCCTCGGCCGAGCAGATCAAAGAGATCCGCAGAGCTGAAGCGGGGCAGGTACACCGCACGCACGATTCCGGAAGAAATGACAAGTCCTTGAACGAAATACATGCCGACTTCTGGGCAAAACAGAGAAAGGTGGGCTGAAATGATTAAATCAGTATTTTACAAACGTATGCCTTCGGGAGTGCCTGGCGACATTACCAGAAACGAATTTCTGAATGATGAAGCTCAGAAACTGGATGAATCCAGAGCTCCGACCGCTTTCGGCGTTCCATTAAAAATCGTTGCTGGCGGACTGTGGGCAAAGATTGAAGCCGGAGACAAGGCTGATTCCGTGAAGGGCTTCCTCGTTCGGAGGGCTCCTTCGTACGGCGGATCGCCCGATGAAGGCGGAAATAGCCAGGGGCCAGATTCCAAGAGAATCCAAATGATCATGAAGGTGGGTTATCTGTGCGTTCTTTGCACGGTTGGAACCCCGACAATGGGCGGAGCGGTTTATATGCGCGTTGTTGCTGCAACAGGCAAGGCCATAGGCGATCTGGAAGCCGACGCCGATGGTGTAAACAACGTGCTTCTGCCAACCGTTACTTGGGCCGTTGAAGGAAAAGATGCCGACAACATCACCGAAATCCGCGTGATGGAATAAGGAGAAATTACAATGGGTACAATTGCAGCTTTCATTCACGAACTGGAAAAACTTGATCCCGTTATGAAGGAGCCACTCACGGATTTCACGTGGTCGAGAGATATCGACACACGCGAGGATATATCTTTTGCCGATGAGGCAACTAGTTATCATCGCATTTCCTACGGAATTATGGGCGCTCAGACTGCCCAAGGAAAACCCTGGCTGACCGGTAGCTCCAAAAGCCTGCCAAGCATCAGCGTTGATGCGGAAAAGATCGTGGGCCCCGTGGGCAAGCTGGGAGCCGGTGTGCATTTCACCGAATTCGAGCTGGAAGCTTCGAAAAGGTGTGGTCAAGATATCGCCCAGCAAAAAACCCGGGGCGTGAAGATTTTTTACCAGCAGACTTGTGATGAGCAAGCCTATGTTGGAGACACCTTCAATAAACAGTTTGGTCTTTTCAACTGCCCGACTATCAACCGGCAGGATGTTGCTAATGGTGCCGGCGGATCTCCGCTCTGGACGAAAAAGACACCCAAGGAAATACTCTTTGATCTCAATGACATGCTGGCGGCCTGTGCTAAAAGGGCAGGATTCGCCCGATACCCGAACACCTTGCGCCTTGCGCCTGATCCATACAACTATATCACGAGCACAATGGTTTCTGATCTTGGCGAGAAAAGCATCCTTACCTACTTGTTGCAAAATAATATCTGCAACAAGGAAGGTCAGACGCTCAGCATCGAGCGCGTGAAGTGGCTTGATGATGTTGGCAAAAACAAATCCCAGAGAATGGTTGCATATTACAAAGATCCCCAATTCGTCCGTCTGCCCATTGTGCAGATCCAGATGTTCCCGGTAAACAAAGATCCGGTGGATGGAATTCATTACACCGTGCCTTATTACTGGGCACTTGGGCAGGTCGAATTCTGCTATCCCGAAACTGTGATTTACAGAGACGGAATGTAATCGATGGACATCGAACAGTTCCGCAAAGACTTCACAGAATTTTCAAAAGTCGAGGATTACCCCGACTCGATGATCAAATTCTGGTCGGCTACTGCGGAGCTGTCGATTTCCAAAGATCGGGCAGGGAATCTTTATTTAACCGTTTCCGAGCTGGCGACTGCTCATTACATCACGCTGGCTCGGAATGATTCTTTGTCCGCGTCAACTGGCGCTTCACCGGGTGCTGGCGGTGGTGGTGTGGTGTCGTCCAAGACGATCGGATCTGTGAGTGTGAATTACGACACCGCAATCACGGCCATCAAAGACGGCGGCCACTGGAACCAGACGAAGTACGGGCGGATGTATTTGGAGCACATGCGCAGGCTGGGCGCGGGAGGCTGCGTATGCTGAAAGAGAAAAGCAACCTCAAGACATTCCTCGCCGACCTGGAAAAGCTCAGGAAAAAGGTCGTTGTTGTCGGGGTTCCTGAAAATAAGGCGACCCGCAAGGGCGACAAGATAAATAACGCCACGCTTGCCTATATCCATGAGAAGGGCTCGCCGGCCGCGCATATTCCAGCAAGACCATTTCTGAAGCCAGGGATCGCGCTGGTGAAGGATCAATGTGCAGATGCCTTAGCTAAGACGGCCGAAACACTCGGCACTGGAAACATTGATCTGTCGGGCATGGAAGATGCTGCCTTGATCGCTGAGACTTCGGTGAAGAAATTCATCGCCACCGGGCAAGTGAAGCCTGCTTTGTCAAAGAAATATAAAAAATCACTGATGCGGCACATGCTCAAAAGAGTGTCGAAGAAAAAGCGGCCGGCCGAGAAGGAACGAATCAAAAATGAAGGATTTACGCCTCTGTATCGAACCGGACAGGCTGGGCTTGCAGGAAGCATTAAAGGACTCGTGAGGGATAAAGACTAATGGGACGGCTTGAAGTACCAAGCATAATCTTCGACCAGGACATTTTAGAGACCGTGACGTTAATCCGCAGTCATGCGGGCGTGAATGAGTATGGCGAAAACGAGATGCACCCGATTATTGAAAGTGTCTTGATGGCCGTACAGAACGCCACACAAAAAGACATTGAGAATCTGCCGCATGGTGTAAACCTAACGTGGACTATCAAAGTGTATTATCAGGGTGAGCTTTGTGTCGAAGACCAGGGGCAGAGTGCCGATCTCATCCAGTGGAATGGCAAGCAATACAAGGTAATCCAGATCCCCGAGGATTTTACAAATCAGCCTGGCGGATTCACTTGTGCTCTTGCGATCTGGGAGAAACATGCTGACTGATTCATCAATAGGCGGATACATTCAACAGTTTTCCGGGCCGATGGAAGGCCGCGATCTGTTGCATATTATTCACGATCTGATCGCTGGCGTGACGGGCATTCCGAATGGATTTGTCCGGCCTGAATACCAGATGAACCCGCCGGAGTTGCCAGATCATGAAGTGGACTGGTGCTCATTCCATATCGAGAACAGGGAACCGGATTACAGCAACTCGGCAGATATTCAGGATGAAGAAAAAAACACCTCCGTCAAGCACGAACTTTTAGATGTTTTGGCTTCATTCTACGGGCCGTCGTGCCTCGACTATGCCGGGCGCTTCGATGCTGGAATGGAACTCGGGCAGAACAGGGAAGACCTTTACAAGAACGGCATGGCCTACCGTGAGTGTTCCGATATCGTCCACATTTCGGAATTGATCAATGCACGCTGGTACGAGCGAGCCGATATCACTTTAACGCTGACCCGAGAGTGTGTCCGCACATGGCCGATTAAGACGATCAAGGAAATTCAAGGCGGGATCGTTTCGGATGATCCAAACAAATTAAATGCGTCTTTCGACGTAAAGGAGAGCTGATAAATGCAAGGCTTAAACGTAAATCGAATTGTGAAAGTCGATGTCAACCTTTCGCCGAAAGCCGTGCCGACCGGAGACATGGGCGTATTACTGGCAATCGGTGACAGTGACGTAATCAATACAAAAGAAAGAATCAGATCGTACACCGATGCCGATTCTGTGCTTCAGGACTTCGACGTCAACGCGCCAGAATCCAAAGCGGCAGCTCTATATTTCGGACAAGACCCGAAGCCAAGGACGTTGATGGTGGGACGTTGGGCCCGGACGGATACAGCGGGCGTGCTGCTCGGTGACATACTCACCACCGAAGAGCAGGATATTGCGAAATGGAAGAAGACAGACCTGGCCTTTTCTGTCGCCATTGACGGCGCCGCGGCCAAGGATGTCACGGCGGATCTGTCGGGTGTGGCAAACCTGAACGCTGTCGCGGCTGCATTCACCACGGCTCTTGCCGGCGCAACGATGACATGGGATGGCCAGTCGTTCAAAGTCGTTTCCAAGACTCAGGGTGCGGCTTCTTCGATTTCCTATCTCGCAAAGCCGAAGACTGGAACCGATTGCAGCGCCATGCTGAAGATGACAAGCGCCACGGCCAAAGCGGTGATAGATGGCATCAAGGCCGAGACTGCTATCGAGTGTATCGGCGTGATGATGGGTCAGTCCAACAGGTGGCGCGGCGTGGCCTTCACGGCTTCCACTCAGCCGGGCGATACCGACAATCTGGCCATTGCGAATCTGATCGAAGCATCGACAGTAAAGCGGCTTTTCGGCATCACTTCGGCCGATTCCAAGATTCTCAATCCGCAGGATAAGACCGACATTGCCAGCCAGTTAAAGGATGCGAAATACAACAGCGCGATCGTGCAATATAGCACCACGGAGCCGTTCGCTATCGTGTCGCTCTTCGGCTGCGGCTACGGCATAGACTGGACCCAGGTCAATTCGCATAAGACGTTGAAATTCAAACAGGAGCCGGGCGTCAAGGCTGAGGATCTTTCAGAGACTCAGGCTCAGGCTCTGGAATCGAAGAACTGTGATGTCTATGCACATTATGACAACGACGCGGACATCATTCAGGAAGGCGTATGTTCGAGCGGTGCATTTATCGACGAAATGCTCGGGCTCTATGCCATCGTGAACGATCTGGAAGTCGAGTTGTTTAATCTGTTTTACACCTCGGCCAAGATTCCGCAGACCGATGAAGGCTCTGCAATCATCGCAAACACGTGCTCGGCCGTCTGCGGGAAATACGTCTCGAACGGATTCCTGGGAACTGGCAAGTGGGACGATGTCGGCTTCGGTCAGCTCAAAAAGGGCGATACGATCGAAGGCTTCTACGTCTACATCCAGCCGATGGCATCACAGCTCAAAGCCGACCGCGAGGCGAGGAAATCACCACCGGTAAAGGTGGCTGTGAAACTCGCTGGAGCAGTCCATTCCATCAGCGCCGTAATCAACGTCAACAGATAAGGAGATTTAATAATGGCCAGCTATTCATTCCGTGACTGCAAGATAACTATCAGTGGCGTGGGCGGGACGGCAATATTCGGCGGCCTGCCGGGTGGTGTGGACAAAGGCGGGATCACCATCGAAGCCGATGGCGACAAGAATAGAAAGACCGTCGGCGCGGATGGTGCCGTTGTCCATTCGCTGATTGTCGATGACAGTGGAAAGATCACAATCCGCACGCTCAAAACGGCCATGCAGAATGTCATCTTGAACGCTATGCTCCAGGCTCAGAAGCAGAGCGCGGCGGTGTGGGGCCGGAATGTCATTACTCTCTTGGATATTGCCCGGGGCGACTCTTACACCTGTATTGACTGCGCCTTTTCGAAGGTGCCGTCAAATGAATGGAAAGACGAAGCCGGAACGATCGAATGGACGTTCGATGCCGGGAAGATCATACAGATCATGGGCACCGGCCTGCCGTCGGCTGTGTAAGGTGAGCCATGGATCAAGAAATCAATGGGCAGATATACAGATTCGGTAAGCTCGATGCACTGACGCAGATCAATATAGTCCGTAAGCTCATGCCAGTGCTGGGAGCAATAATTCCGATGGCGAAGGAATTCTCAGGCGAAGATAAGCCAAGCGAAGATCCTTATGAGCAATTTTCAAAGATATTCCCCGAGCTGTCGAAAGCTCTATCAGGTATTTCCGAATCTGATTTCAATACCTGCCTTTTGAAACTTCTGGCCTGTGTTTACAGGAAAGAAAAGGGCGATCTGGGCTATGCGGCAGTAAGCACCGGCGAGGTGCTCGTGTATCAAGACCTGGATTTAAAGACCTTGCTTCAACTGGTTTGGACTTCGCTGTTGGAGAATTTCAGAAGTTTTTTTTCCGTAAAGCCCTCGGCTTTGAATCCCGAGAGCCTGAAACAAAGCGTCCCGTCGAGTGGGTAAGCCTGCCAGACGGTGAAGAATGGGCTTTGCGCCCTGTGCTTCGTGGGTGTTGCAAGTACGAATCGCTGATTGATGGCACGTTGCATATTGAAGATATCGCCCTTTTAAACGACGCACTGGCGGTGCAGGACGAAAATGAAAGGCGATATCGAAAGGCGAATGAAGACTGATGGCCGGTAACGTACTCAAAGAATTTTTAATGACGCTGGATTTTAAGACCAACGAAGGGTCTTTGAAGTCATTTCTCGTTACTCTCGCCGCCGGCACTGTCGCTGTAAAAGCCTTCGATGCTGTGATCAACACCGTTGTCCAAGGTGTGAAGGACATGGTGGCAGCAGTCCCGGCTTTGGCGTCCGAAATGCGCTCTCTCGCCGTAGCAAGCAAGGCGGCCGGGATGTCCATGCAGGAGCTGTCGAAGCTCGAATATGTTGGCAACGTCGTTGGAGTAAGTACCGATCAGATTCGCGGCTCGATGGAAAGCCTTTCAAAGTCGGCAGGTCTGGCCGCACTCGGTATGGGCCGAGCCAAGGCGATGTTCGATGAGCTGGGGATCTCCGTGAAGGACGCTGAAGGCAATCTGAAAAAAGCCCCTCAGCTTATGAATGAGATCCGCAATGCCGTGAAGGGCATGGATATCAACCAACAGAAGGCCGTATTCGAGCGCCTCGGCATGGACTCGGCCATGATGAAAGTGCTGGCGGCCGATACGAAAGCGCTGGGCGGAGAATTCGACAAGGTATTTGCAGCGGCCGGCATGGACTTCGAGACGCTTGCCAAGGACTCGAAACAGCTCAGCGAGAATCTGAACAAGATCAACACTCTTTTCGCCTGGCTGAAAAAGATATTCGCTTCGAAATTCATCAAGCCGGTGGCGGAAGCAGCGAAGGAATTCGCGGACATTCTGATTGATAATCTACCGACCATCATTAAATTCCTGACGCCAGTTTTTGAATTCCTGGGCAAAGTCGGCAAGGCTGTTTTTGCCATCGGAAAATCATTCCTGACGGTCGTGGGCGTGATCCTGTCTCCGATAAAGATGATCGTGAAGGGCTTAAAGATGGTCAACGATTCCCTGGGCGGCTGGCCGCTCCGGATTCTGAAGATCATCGCAGTGTTGAATCTCTTGAATTTGACCTTCCTTGCCTCGCCTATCGGAATGATCCTCGGCCTGGCGACTGCGATTGCCATGCTCGTGCAGGACTTCCAGGTGTGGCAGCGTGGCGGTAAGTCATTCATCGACTGGGGAAAATGGAAGCCCGCGATCGACCTCGTGACCGTAGCCGTGAAAGGCATCGGGAAAGTATTCAAGTGGGTCGGCGATTACGTCGGGCGAGTGCTGGGCATAATTATCGCTCTACTCACGGGAGACTTCGCGGCCGCGTGGGAAGGTGTGAAAGAGCATTTCCAGGCAATAGGCGATCTGGCTGGCTGGCTCTGGGATCAGATCATGGGCGTTGTGGGCGCGATCGGGAAAGTCGTTTCGGGGATTGGTGAGTTTTTAGGAATCACGAAAAAGGAAGAAAAGAAAGCCACGCCGGCGCCAGAGGGCCCGCAGCAATCTCAGGCTCCGATATATGGAGAAGAGGGCTATGGATACGCGCCAGCGGCCTCAGGGAAGGCACCAGCGAAAAGAAAAGCCAAGGCTGCTACCACCGTAGCGGCCGCGCCTGTAACTATTCCAGAACCGCCTGCAGTCACATCACCGGCAGCGGCACCAGTATCGGCCGCCGCTGCTCCATCCTCAGCACCTCAGAGGCGGTCATCGTTTAACGCCGCTGAATATATAGCCAAAAAGAGGATGAATCCGGCGGCGTATGCCATCGGCACGGCAAGGATAACACCCTCACCAGCTCAGGCGGCCGCTCTGGGCGGAAGTACCAATAATGTGAATCAGAAGACCGTGATCAACGTGAATGAATCAAGCTCGCCAGAAGCCACGGCTCGGGCTGTGGGAAAATTACAAGGGCGTGTGAATGCCGACTTGGTTCGCAATATGTCACCGGCCGGAGCGTAAGGCATGGCAAGCACAGTCGCCATCTTAAAAACGCAGCGCTCGATCGGGAATATTACTGCTTACGTCCTGATCGAGGAGTCCACCACCGATGAGTTGGAGATTACCAGTCATCCGGTACAGAACGGCGCACCGATAACAGATCACGCATTCAAACAGCCGGCCGAATTGTCGTTAAAGATTCTGTGCGGCCAGAACGAAAAGCCACTCGACCAGATTTATTCCGACTTCCTGATCCTTCAGGCATCCCGCGAGCCGTTTCAAATTACTACACCCAAGCGCATTTATAAAAACATGCTGATGCAGTCAGTCGGACAGACCACGGATAAAGAGACGGAAAACGTCCTGTCTCTCTCGCTGAAATGCCGGGAGATCATCATGGTTTCAACTCAGACCGTGAAAGTTCCGCCGCGCAAGGTACACAAAAAGCCGAACGAAACTGGCGGGACGGAAAAAACAGGCGAGAAAACGCCCGTGGAAGAGTCGAATCTTTCTCAGATGGCGAGTATTTTTTAATGAGTAAGAAGTATTACAAAATACCTTTAACGAACGTGCCGCAGGAGTTCGATATCACGCTTTCCGATCGGCCGCTCCACATGCGGAATCGTTGGAATAGCGCTTCCAACTCCTGGCAGCTGGATATTTTCGATGCCGTGACCGATGGGCCGTTGATCCTGTCGCTTCCGCTCGTGGCCGGATCTGATCTTCTGGAATCGTTCAAACACGTTGGAATCCCAGGGAGCCTGTACGTTTACACCGAAGGCTCGCCGAATTCGAACCCAACGCAGGACAATCTTGGGAAGGATGCAAACCTTTATTACGTAATATGAGCCAATACCTTCGAAAATTCAGCCTGATCATTGCCGACAAGGCCGGTGAAGGGCTGGATCTGTCCGATCTGCATTGCACCTTTGATATCAAAAAGACGTGCGCTCAGGAGCCGAACACGGGAGATATCACCATTTACAATCTGGCCCCGAATACGGCCGCGCAGATCAAGAAAGAATTCCAGCGGATCGTCATCCAAGCCGGGTATCAGGACAACTACGGCCTGATATTCGACGGAAATATCAAACAGGTAAAAGCGGGCAGGGAAAACGGCGTTGATTCGTATCTCAGCATCAGCGCGGGCGATGGCGACAAGGCTTACACTCAGGCAGTGGTGAGCAAGACCATTGCGGCAGGCGCCACACCTGGGGACGTTGCAGCCGTGGCGGCTCAGCCGATGCAGGGCTTGGGCGTTAAATCAGGGACAATCTCGATACCCGGCAACGCTCTACCCCGCGGGAAGGTGCTGCACGGGTCCAGCCGGGATCACTTACGGCGGATATCGAAAAGCTCAGGCTCGACATGGAGCATACAGGACGGGGTGATCCAGATCGTACAGGCGGGCAAGCTCGCGGGAAATCAGGCTGTATTGCTTTCGCCATCGACGGGCCTTGTCGACTCACCGGAAGAGACCGAAGGCGGAATCACAATCACCTGCCTCTTGAATCCCATGCTCAGAATCAACAGCCTGGTGAATCTCAAAAACACTGATTTCGACGGGCCTTACAGCGTCATGGCGATCGAATACAAGGGCGACAACAGGGGCAATGGCTGGCACTGCATAATCACAGGTAAGAAGTATGCGTGATGAAGAACGAATAGCGGATCTGTCGATAGTAATCAGGACGGCACTCGATGCCCAACAGGCGGGGATCTGGACGGCCATGCCCGCGATCGTTGATGCCGTGGATTTCGACAAGCAGGCCATCACGGCACAGATCGCGATTGAATGCGTGTGGGAAGACGCAAAAGGAAAAAGGACTTATGCACCTTACCCTCCGCTTGTCGATGTGCCCATCGTATGGCCGAGAGCTGGCGGATTCGCACTCACCTTCCCGATTAAAAAAGGGGACGAAGTCCTGATCGTGTTTGCATCCAGGTGCATTGATTCCTGGTGGCAGAATGGCGGCGTGCAAGTGCCGGCTGAGATCCGCTTCCACGATCTTTCAGACGGCTTCGCCATCCCGGGCCCAACAAGCCAGCCGAAAAAACTAAACAACGTGAGCGCTCAGAATGTGCAACTTCGCACAGATGACGGCGGGACATACCTTGAAATAACGCCGTCGGGCGATCTCAACATAAAGGCCGGAACTGCCAGGGCTTACGGAAAAGGAATCGCCGTAGATGGGGAAAATATCGAACTGGTAACAGCCCTGAAAACCTATTTCACAGGAATTGAAACCGCTTGTAAGGGAAATGTTCCGTCAATTGTAATTACTCCGCTGGCGGGCAGTATTATTGGAACAATCAACACGGCGAAGAAATGAACATTAAATATAGAAAATTAGATTCGAATTCCGACATGGCCGCCGGTCACGGCAATCTGGATTTCTATCAAGACTGTGCCGAGGCAGTCGGGCAGGCCGTTTCAACTCGGCTGAAAATGTGGACGGGTGAAGGCTTTCTCGACATCACCGAAGGCACACCTTGGATGACCATTCTGGGCCAGCGGGATCGTGGACAACTCGAAACTGTGATCCGTGATCGAATTCTCGGCACTCAGGGCGTGACGGAAATACTGAGCCTCAGCGTGACGCATGAAGGCAGGACGTACACGGTGACGGCTGAAATCAATACTCAATACGGCAAGATAAACGTGGCGGTGACTCAATGATAAATATCACGCTGACTGAGAAGGGACTGACATATCCAGACTATCCCGAGATCCTACAGGATCTGATTGATGCGAATAAAGCGATCTACGGACAAGATCTCTACCTTGGCACTGATAGCCAGGACTTCCAGAGAATTTCCGTTGAAGCTCGCCTTGTCTACGACGTCGGGTGTATCTGTGCCGCGATTTATAATTCATTTTCGCCTGCTACTGCTCAGGGTGACGCGCTTCGCAGGAATGTAAAAATCAACGGAATCCGGGCGCTTGAAGCGTCTTATTCTTACGCCGATCTGACAATCGTGGGCACAGGCGGGACGGTAATCAATAACGGTGTGGCCGGTGATGGTCTTGGCCAGAAGTGGCTTCTGCCCGAGAATGTGACAATCCCTGCCGATGGATCGTCTGTCATAGCCAGAGCGACGGCCGAGAAGATCGGCGACATCCGGGCCGTAAAAAATACCATTAATAAAATCCTGACTCCAACAATCGGATGGCAGACTGTGGATAATCCGGCAGACGCTGTTGCGGGCCGCCCAGTCGAATCAGATGCCGAACTCAGGCGTAGACAGGCGCTGTCAGTCGCCATTCCGTCTCAGACGATTCTTGAAGGCATAGTCGGGGCCGTGTGGAATATCGCGGGTGTCTATGAGGTCAAAGGCATCGACAACGACGGGCCAGATCCCGACATTCACGGCATTCCGGGACATCATATCTGCATCGTTGTGGATGGTGGCGATAATCAGGCGATTGCGGAAACGATATTCAAAAAGAAAACGCCCAGCGCCGGGACTTATGGCGATGTGCATATAATCGTAAAAGACAAGTACGGCGTACCGCTCACGATCAATTTCTATCGGCCGTCGGATATTCGAATCAAAGCCAAGCTCACAATTAAAAAGCTCATTGGATACAGCACCGCGACGGGCGACAAGATCATTGCCGCGCTGGCTGATGCAATCGATCTGAACGGCATAGGCCAGACGGTCTACCTGACGAAAATGATCGGGGCTGCGTATTTACCCGGCGAGCTGGGGAACACCTACATCGTCGAAGAGCTTTTAATGGGCAGGGAAGGCGAAGAAAAGAAGGCGCAGGATCTGCCGATGGAATACCGAGACAATCCGGTATGTCTGCCCGCGGATGTCGAATTGGTGGTTAAGGACTGATGAATCCGTTGAATGTAAATGATTATCTGGATCTTGTGATCCACCAGCATCGGGAAAAGCCGAAATTCCGGGCTACACTCAAAGCTCCGATGATGATGATCGTGGACTTTGTGAACTACCTGATCCGCTGTGTGAATGCAATCGATCTGGATTCGGCGACTTTTGAAAATGGCGCGATGGATATCATCGGCGAGTGGGTCGGCAGGAATAAAGATTCATTCAGCGGCACCATTACGCCGGATCTGTTTCGACTGATTCTGCGCTCCAAGATCATCTCGAACACCTGGGACGGCTCGCTCGAAAAGATGTACGAGACCTGGGACTCGGTATTTCCATACCGAAAAATCTGGATCGGAGAATACGGACTTCTGGAAATCGTGATCGCGCTCTTGTTGAAGAAATGCACGCCTGAAGAGATCACCTTAATTCGAGAAGCTGGAATTATACCAAAGCCGTCGGGTGTGAAAATCGTGACAATTTACGTTCCGCCGGAGGATGGAAAGCTCACGGCTTTCGATATCCAGAGCGACGTATTCGGCGGCCTGGATGAGAGCAATATACCCATCGAAATTACCCCGAGGAGAGTTTGATGAAGAAGAACAAGGTGCAGGATATTGACGGCGCGGCAGTGAATAAAATCCAGCGGTTCGATCCGACTGACAACAACATTCTGACCGATGCAGAATATGAATCCGATCCGCAACGAAGCGACGGATACACTCCGGGACTGTTTCGATCGAAGCTCACAAACAAGGTACTGAAGCAGGCATCCGCGATCACTTCCGCGCTCGGCTCTTTACTCGCTCAATTCTCAGCCAAGGACATCACGGACGCCATCACGGATAACGACTTTGCCGATGCGATGGTTCCGACGGTCGGCGGCCTGATCAAAAGATTGAAGCAGATCGTGTTGGGCGAAGATGCCATCGTTCTGAATTCCAATGGAAGCGGCAAGCTGGCGGATGGTGAAATAGAAATCGTCCACAAAAAAGGATTAAACAAGTTTCAAACAGGACGGACTTTCAGATGTGTAGCTTGTTCCAGCTCTGGGCAATACATCTTAGCCGGGTGCGCGGATAATATGCGATTGTATATCAGCTCGGACTATGGAGTGTCGTATGAAATTGCCGTAGTCCAGAACTGTTCCTGTGATTGCGCGGCTATGTCAGCCGATGGATCCCTCATGATCGCCGGACATCCTGACGGTGGCGGATTCCTGGTGTCGAAAGATTACGGGGCCAACTGGAATAAGGTTGTCAATGCGGCATATACAGTTTCGGATATCGCCTGCTCGCATGATGGATCGATAGCTTATGCGATCACCAATACCACCGTGTATAAGTCCACAGATAAAGGCGACACATGGAACAAGATTGCCACTGCTCCGGCGATAACGACAGGAAGCTCAGTCTGTTGCTCCGCTGACGGCAAGACTGTCTATATCGGAGCCTCGGGCGATTCGAAATATCTATATAAAAGCACCAATTCCGGAACTAGCTGGGGCGCGGCGATCACGGCTGTTTCTTATATTCGCGTTGTTCGATGCTCAGACGATGGAAATACCGTTGTTGTGGGCACTGGTGATGCCTCAAAGGGTTACGTGTCGATATCTATTGATGGCGGCACGAGCTGGAATAAATGCGATGCCTTGGGCACATCGGAATGGCTCGGAGTAGCAATCTCATCCAGCGGTCAGACGCTGATGGCGACGGCAACGGCTCTCACTCAGGACATCAATGTTTCCTACGATTGCGGAAAGACGTGGGGAATTATTCCGCAGGATGAGACACACGATAAGGCTCAATATATTCAGCTGGCCATGTCTGCCAACGGTGGTGTTGCAATCGGCACGAGCGTGAACGGAATACATACATGGAACATGGTTACAGCTTTAACAATCGGAGACAAGGCGATCATCCTGAATAAGGACGGCTCTATGAGCTGTGCGGGGGGTAAAGCGGCGATCGACAAAGATGGTGCCGCGAGTTTTGGTAATGGCCATTTCACAATGTACATGACTGGAGATTACTCCGGTTATTTCATAGCAGGGAATAGGGTAACCGGCGATTATTCAGCCGTAGGTGGTACAGGGATATATGTAGGGAATGGAAGTAATAGTGTAGATGCAATAAAGCTTACTCCTACTGGTTCCGCGAGCTTTGCGGGTGGGGTTGATGCAAATAAGGCGGAAGATTTAGTAAGTTTAACCGAAGCCCCCTCGGGATATTTAGACGGCTATAATAGGGGGACAATGTATATCCATTGCAAGAAGGATAGCACACAAGGAAAACCACACCTGTGCAAATGGTATTGCGATCCAGATGGCGGTAAGACACTATTTGATTATGCTTTAGTTGTATCCGCCCCTTTAAGTACAATTCAAGACGCCAGAATAAAAGAAGGAGGAGCGGCTGAAGTTATGAAACCTAATTTATCATTAAATATATTGGAAGATTTGCAACCCATTAAATATAAGCATACCGATAAAGATAATTGTTATTTTTATGGTTTTGAAATTGAAAAGTTTATGGATAAATATCCTGAATTGTGTGAACCAGCGCAGGTTTCGTGTGGAAGCGATAACCCATACAGGGAAATAAATGATGTTTCATTTATAGCCTTGCTGATCCAAGTGTGTAAAGACCAGCAATCGCTAATCGAAACATTAAACGACCGAGTAAAGAAACTCGAAAAGTGAGGGTAATAAAATGAGTCTATCCATAGCCCGACATGCCAAGCTCACGAAAACAAATCCTGAATATGTAGTCTCGATATCCGATCTTGCGCCGAACGAAAGAGAGCTGATCGTCTATGACGGGAATTTCGACGAAGCGCAGATCAAAGTGTCCCGCCGATTCGCCGCTCTGGACGATGACAATGTAGCTTTGCCTTTCGTGAGCATCATCGACCCCAGCACAAAGACAGCCATGACAATCGGCGCACCTGGTGCCGGGTATCTATTCGGCAATCTGGCCAAGTGCGGAGAAATAAAATTCAGCTTGGTTAATCCTGGGAACAACACATCGATCAGGATCGGAGTGGCATTCTGATGCTTAATCCATTCACGATCTTTAATTTCCTTCTCGGGTATGTCGCGGACTCGATCCTGAAAGGCCGATCGAAAGAGAAGCCGCCGGAACGGCCCTGGATTTTGGAGAGCGGAAAATGGGATGCAAACGGCCAGTGGACTAAAGATGGAATATGGAAGGCAGGATAAGCAATGGAACATATCATTATCGGAGACATCGGAATTATAGCATGTGACAAGCTGAATAACTGCATGGACGAAGCGGAAGCTCACGCGAATCAGAAGGACAATCCACATACAACGACGGCTTTACAGGTTGGCGCTCCCACCGTTAAAGACCTGACGGATCACACGGGCAATAAGGCGAATCCGCACGGCACCACAGCGGCACAGGTAGGCGCACCGACTGTAAAGGATTTAAATGATGGCCTTGCCAAGAAGGAAAACAGCCTCGGCAATCCTGCCAAGGACGGGCAAGTATTATCATCGAAAATTACCGGTGAAAGGTCGTGGATTGATTCTTCTAGTGGCGGCTCGATCAAGGTATCCAAGGCGGGCGGCGCTACTGTTGATCCGTGCAAAGAAATTCAAATTGGCGACAGGATGACACTGGTTGACAAGGGATCAGGAGTAGCCGAGGTCAATTCCGTGGGCGGTGGCGGTGCTGAAGATCAGCCGGCCAGGGATCAGATCAAAGCCATCCAAGGCACGGCGAATTGGAACGATGCCCCTGATACAACGCTGAAAGGCGCGAAGGCCAATCTCGACGCACTCAACTCGGCCATTGGGAAAAAGGTGGAAACTTCGGGCGCGGCCACAGCGGGACATATTCCCATTTATCAAGACGCAACCGGATTGCATGTCACGGACAGCGGCAAGCAAGTTTCAGACTTCGAATCGGCTGGCGCGGCGGCTGCCGCAATCGCCGCACATAACACGGCTTTTGCACATGCGAATATTCCCGCTACGGATCAGAAAGCCGCTCTTGTCGGGACAGACGGCACGCCTTCGGATGCGAACAGATATGTCACCAATTCAGATCCACGGCTCAAGGGCTCGGGGAGTGTGGATGCCGCCGCTCGTGCTGCACTGGCAGGGGCAAAGGGGACAACGAATTATGATGACCCAAACCCGATCACCCTTGCAGCCGCAAAAACAGCGTTAGACGGCAAGGCGAACTTGACGCATTCGCACCCGACGGCCACTACTTCAGCCGCTGGATTCCTGCCTACATTAAGCGGTAATGCAGATCAATGTTTTCAAGGCAACGGCGTATGGGGGGCAAAAGGTGGCGGTAGCGGCCCGCTTGAATACGAGATCGCCGGACCCGACGGCCTGAAGGCATTTATCAGAGCGAATGAAGCCGGAGTCACGATTACAGGCACGGCCACGGCGGGCACGATTGCTTTGACGCTTCCTGCCGCCACAACCCGCCTTTATCGGGTGGCGGTGCAATTCGGCTTGGCTTATGTCCCGGCCTCAAAAAATGTGAGCATTGATGTTGATGCTGGCGGGATAGTTTACAAGGACGTACTGCGCGGTATCCCGGGAATCTTAAAATCAGACGACTCGGCAAGTCTTATTTCAATGCCGTCCCTTTCCGGCACTCCGCTGGATG
>Ga0172368_10000882_pt1 | contig 42159 bp, 47 predicted proteins | sample Lak11m_FD_114540 | JGI IMG/M metagenome (GOLD analysis project Ga0172368, IMG submission 114540) | Freshwater microbial communities from Kabuno Bay, South-Kivu, Congo - kab_022012_11m | ecosystem: Environmental > Aquatic > Freshwater > Lake | place: Democratic Republic of the Congo: South-Kivu... | reverse complement strand
ACCAGAAGGCGTGGAAATGGTGATGCCGGGAGACGATATCAACCTGACGGTTGAGTTGATCGTGCCAGTAGCCCTGGAACAGGGACAAAACTTCGCCATCCGTGAAGGCGGTCTGACCGTCGGCGCTGGTGTGGTAACCAAGATCATAGAATAGGTCGTAATTAAAAATGGCAACCAAGAAAAAAGGCGTCCGCCCAGTAGTTACACTGGCTTGTAATGATTGTAAAGAACGTAACTATACCACCGAGAAGAATCGACGGAATGATCCTGGTAGAATGGAAATGCGCAAGTACTGCCCGCGCTGCCAGAAACATACCGATCATCGCGAAACCAAATAAATTTCTGGTCAGGGACTAAAACCCCTGGCCAGATCTTAGGCCAGTAGCTCAATTGGTAGAGCTCTCGTCTCCAAAACGAGTGGTTGTGGGTTCAAGTCCTGCCTGGCCTGTTATCGATAACGCCGTCACCTCTGTTACCGGAGTTGCAATCGAGACGGCGTTTTAACCGTAAAAATTTTGAGGAGTTGCACTTGGCCGCAAAAGATGAGAAAAAAAAGGTAGCAAAGAAAACAAATCCCATCTCGCGCTTTGTGCGCGAGACAGTAGGTGAGTTGCGTAAAGTATCCTGGCCATCTCGCCAGGAAGCCATTAACTTGACGATCATCGTTTTGATCGTGATGATTGTTACCAGTGTCTTCCTTTATGTTGTAGATATCATTGGGGCACGTCTGCTCACCCTTGCAGTCGGGATGTGATCATATTTTAGGAACTGGTGGCAATTTAGCCGAGGTACTGAATGAATATGCAAGACCCGGAAGAGCAATTAGAAGAACCCATGGAATCTGATGCGTTTGGATCGCCATCAGATGAGTCGGTTTTAAGTGATACCGACAGCCATTATTCTCCTCCCGAGAAGCCAGTTGAGTTTGCACCTGAGGAGATCGAGGACGACCAACTTCTCTGGTATGTGATCCATTGCTATTCCGGGTATGAAAATAAAGTTCGTCATAACCTTGAACAACGCATAGAAACCATGGGTATGAAAGACAAGGTTTTTGATGTGGTTGTCCCCACTGAGGAAGAGATCGAAGTTCGGGATGGAAAACGCCGCACGGTTGAGCGCCATATTTTTCCCGGCTATGTCCTGGTGAACATGGTATTGACCGAGGAATCCTGGTTCGTGGTGCGCAATACACCGGGTGTGACCGGCTTCGTGGGAATGGGACAATTGCCTACACCCCTGCGCCCCGAAGAAGTTTCACAGATCATCAAGCGAATGGAAGCCGATTCTCCAACCATCAAAGTAACATTCAAGGTTGGCGAGCGTGTCCGCATCGTGGATGGACCTTTCAACGATTTCCGTGGAATTGTCTCGGAGATCGACATGGAGAAGAACAAAGTGCGGGTTATGGTCAGTTTCTTCGGGCGTGAAACTCCTGTTGAACTTGACTTTTTGCAAGTAGAGAAAGCGTAACAGGCAAACTCTGCCTGAAGCGTGGGAGGGTGACCCGTTTCATCCGTTAAAACCACAAAGGAGACGAAAAAGTGGCAAAGAAAATTAAAGCAATTGTAAGACTGCAGATCGAGGCCGGGAAGGCCAACCCTGCACCCCCAATTGGTCCAGCTTTGGCTGGTCATGGGATTAATATTATGCAATTCTGCAAGGAATATAATGCCCGTACTTCCAATCGTATGGGCGAAGTATTACCGGCAGAGATCACTGTCTTTACAGACAGTTCGTTCACCTTCATCCTGAAGACTCCTCCTGCTCCGGTTCTGCTGCGCAAAGCAGCTGGCATAACCAAGGGTTCATCAGTTCCCAACAAGGAAAAAGTTGGCAAAGTGACCCGCGCCCAGGTGCGTGAGATCGCCGAACTGAAAATGAAAGATCTAAATTCCATCAATCTTGAAGGCGCTATGCTTCAAATTGAAGGCACCGCCCGCAGCATGGGCATCACCATAATTGATTAGGACTGTGGGAGGGCTTAAAGCAGCCCGTTGGCACCACTAAGGAGAAAATATGTCCAGGCACGGAAAGAAGTATATGGCCGCATTGGCCAGGATTGATTCTGATAAAAGCTATAACCCCGCCGAAGCAATTGCTCTGGCAAAAGGAACTTGCGCCACCAATTTTGATTCCACGGTTGAATTGCACCTCAATATGGGATTGGATCCCCGTCAGGCTGACCAGCTTGTGCGTGATGTGGTAGTCCTCCCGCACGGACTTGGAAAATCAGTTCGTGTGCTCGTTTTTGCTGAAGGTGAAGGCGCATCCCAGGCTCGTGAGGCTGGCGCGGATGCAGTAGCCGACGATGAAGAAACCATGGCCAAGATCCTGGCCGGATGGACCGACTTTGATGTCGCCATCGCCACACCGGATATGATGGGCAAGGTAGGTAAACTGGGACGCGTTTTGGGTCCTCGTGGTTTGATGCCGAATCCAAAAGCCGGTACAGTCGTAAATGCGAATGATATGGCGCATGCAGTGAAGGAAGCCAAAGCCGGACGTGTGGAATTTCGGTTGGATAAAACAGCCAATATTCATTGCCCGATCGGTAAAGTTTCTTTTGATGAGAAAAAACTTTTCGAAAATCTGGCTGCACTGATGGAAGCGATCAAGAGAGCCAAACCTGCCGCCGCAAAAGGCAACTATATTAAGCACGTTACATTAACTACAACGATGGGACCTGGTATTAAACTTGATCTTTCCCAGGTTCAATCGATGGAAGTAGTCGAATAGCAATATTCGTGCCCGTGAACAACTGAATACTTCACCGATGACAGCAGGTGTCCCGGACTCATAACCGGAACTTAATGCCCTGCCCAGGTAGATGACTTAAATGACAGACCCACTGACGGGATGGAACCCCGATGTTTTTTGGAGATCGTCAAATCTTGAAAGTCTTTGCCTGGTTCACTGGCAAAGACTTTTATTTTCTTTTCAAAAAAATGGGTGACTACCGCTTTTTTGAGGAGAAAAACCCTTTAGAAGAAAGGAGGTGAAATCCTTGGCTCTAACAAAAAAAGAGAAAGAAACCATTTTTAAGCAGTACCAGGAGTGGATCGAAAAAAGCTCTGCCCTCATTCTGGTTGAATACACCGGAGTGAATATGAATACCTTGGACACCATCCGCGCCAAAGTTCGCGAAGCTGGCGGTGAATTCCACGTTTTGAAGAATACGCTTGCCCGGCGCGCATTTGATGCCCTCGATATGCCCCTTGAACCAAGCCACCTGGTGAACAGCACCGCGGTAGGTTTTGCGTTCGAAGCTGCTCCAGGCGTTGCCAAAGCTCTGGCTGAATTTGACAAGAGCATCGAAGCAGTCAAGATCAAAGGTGGCTACCTTGGCAAACAAGTGCTGACCGCTAATGACGTTAAGGCATTGGCAGATCTTCCACCGCTTCCAGTCGTTCGTGCACAGTTGCTGGGTACCATCCTGGCTCCAGCCGGAAAACTGGTACGTACTTTGGCCGAACCTGGGCGCCAGGTTGCAGCCGTTATCAATGCATTTGCAGAAAAAGATGCCGCCTCTATGGCAGCATGACATTTACAGAAAGAAAATTATTCGTTCACAAGAAAGAAGGAGTTTGAAATGGCTAATATTGAAAAATTGGTGGAAGAGTTGGGCAAGCTGAGTGTTATCGAAGCTGCCGAACTTGTTAAAAAACTGGAAGAAGCCTGGGGCGTTTCTGCCGCAGCACCTGTTGCAGTTGCAGCTGCAGGTGCAGGTCCTGTGGTAGCCGAAGCAGTTGAAGAAAAGACTGAGTTCGATGTTGTTATCAAGGAAACCGGCCCGAAGAAGATCGAGGTCATTAAGGCTATCCGCCAGTTGACCAATCTTGGACTTGGCGAAGCCAAAACCCTGGCAGAGACTGCCGGTGGTGTGGTGATGGCTCAAGTTGGCAAAGATGCCGCCAATGATGCCAAGAAGAAACTTGAAGAAGCCGGCGCAGTCGTAGCCCTGGTTTAGTTTCAGAATTAAGACCAACAATAAACCGGCAGTTCCGATCATGGAACTGCCGGTTTGTTTTATTTATGTGGATAATATTTGAACCTTGCAGATGATCAAATTCAGCACACGCTTTTGCTGGTAAGAACCGTTTTCCCTACTCCTGGAAGGGATCGTAATCCGGATTTGTGCCAGCCCAGACGCATGTAGCCTGGGAGAATTGATTGCAATGCAAGCCTTGCGAACAACGGTGACCTAGAACGCGCGGGTTCTGGTCAGGTAAAAAGTCGGCAGGGAATGCCAGGTGGGTTTCGAGAGCCACTTCCATATCGACATGATTGCAATAACAGGTCTTGCTTGTTTCCCAAACGCGGTCCGACATGACTACCTCCATAAAAGTTTTCCTGTATCATTACCAATAAATATTCAGCGCCGGAGCTACCTGATGTTTCGATTGGTATGGATGATCTCCGGGTTTAATTCCGAAACCCTTTCGAAGATCCAAACCACTCGAAGTTCCCGGACCAGTAATAGTTTTACAGTACAAAACAACACTTATGATTAATATACCATAAGTCTGTCGGGATTATTTTGATCAATCTTCCGTGATATCACGCGCTTCTACATCCACAAATTCATCCTCACCCGGGCTGTTTTTCCAAGTGCCGGCAATGGTTTTCTCGAGCGAAAGTGTGTGTTCCTGGACGACCTCTTCCGGGCACAAACTGATGAAGAGGGATGTTCCGATCCAGATGATGGCGGCATCATCCAGTGCACCAATGACCGGTACCACCATTCCGGGCAGCATGTCGATGGGTGAAACCAGGTAGACCAGGGATGCGATAGGCAGAATTTTAAGGAAGAAGTTAACGCGTTTATCTTTGATCAGTAACCAGATCAGTTTTATATGCCGGACAACATCCTGGATCAGTCCGCTGTTTTGTAAAGGGATGATGCTTCTTTTCTTTGAACCTTCGGGCATGTTTTTTCTCCTGGTCATATTTATATCAGATATTTTGAACCTGAACAAATAATTAATGAAAATTCATACATATTATATACGCTGGTTTGGATCATTGATTTCATAATAATAAAGAATTACAGTTACAATTATCCCGGAGGTGATCCTTGTCCATAGAACCCAGGCGCGTTCAAGCGATTTTATTTGATGTTGATGGAACCCTCAGCGATACGGATGATGTATATGTGGAAAAGCTGAAGAAATTATTACAGGGATTCCGTCTATTTTTTCCAGGGAAAGACCTTGCCAGATTGGCTCGCCGGATCATCATGGCGATCGAAGCGCCTGGAAATTTTTTGATCGGGCTGCCGGATATTATTGGTCTGGATGATGAGATCTATGCCATGATGGATTTTTTGGCCCGGCATTCGCATCCCAGGTCCAAAGTACACCGGATCGTTCCCGGGATTGACGAAATGCTGATCGAATTGAGCCGGCATTATCCTCTGGCAGTGGTCAGCGCCCGGGATGAGCGTACCACCCGAATTTTCCTTGAACAGGCGCATTTGTCCCAGTATTTCCAATATGTTGCAACTGCCCAGACCTGCCGGCATACCAAACCCTATCCCGACCCGTTGTTGTGGGCGGCGCAACAATTGAGAGTTCCACCGGATGCCTGTTTGATGGTGGGGGATACAACAGTGGACATAAGAGCTGGAAAAGCTGCCGGAACACAAACCGTGGGTGTTTTATGTGGCTTTGGCGAAAAGGCTGAATTGGAGCATAAAGGGGCTGATCAGATCCTTGCCACAACAGCCGACCTGCTGACAGCCTTGGATCTGAACGGATGAAACCAGTGCCCATTCAGAGCGTATATCTTCATGAAAGCGAATGACTTGTAAATAAGGAGATTGTCCATGTATCGAAAACTAATTACTTTAATGTTAATCCTGACTTTGGGTGTCAGCGCATGTGGCGTCTCATTTGATCTCCCTGAGATTAATACAGGACCAACGGAAACATCACCCATTGAGGTAACCCAACCGCAAGGTGAGACCACCACCAGGTTGGTGTTGACATTTGGGGCAGGGAAGCTTTTGATCGGGTCAGGTGCCGATAACCTCATTTCCGGCCTGGCGACCTATAATGTGACTGATTTTAAACCTGAAATAACCAGCAGCGGCAACACAGTTTTTGTGACCCAGGGCAGTTATACCCTGAATAAATTGCCAAATTTCAGCAAGGTGATCAATACCTGGGATCTCAAACTTGGTTCAGCTCCCATGGACCTGGAGATCTCTGCCGGGGCTTACCAGGCGGAGATGGACCTGGGTGACCTGGCACTCACAAACCTGACCATTAAGGATGGCGCTTCCGATGTGAATCTAAACTTTTCGGAACCGAACCGGGCAGCGATGAACCTGCTGAGTTACGAAACAGGTGCATCACAAGTGGAACTGAAAGGGCTTGCAAACGCGAATTTCTCCATATTAAAATTCATAGGTGGTGCAGGAAATTATTCTTTGGATTTCTCAGGTGATCTGCAACATGATGCTGCAGCCTCCATCAACACTGGGCTTGGAAACCTTACCATCACCATCCCGGAAGGATTGAAGGTACAATTGACGATCGATGGTAGTCTGGCTAATATCACTATTAACAGTAACTGGGTAAAAATGGGAAATACCTATTCGCAGGAAGGATCCGGTCCCATGCTGACCATCGTTGTGGATGTCGGAGCGACCAATCTGATCGTGACGAATAATTGAAACTTAAAAATCCATGAGCTCCGTCCCCGGCTTCCTTTTGACAGAATATAGCCAGGGACGGATTCTTGTTTAAATTTTCGAAATAGAATTTTTGGGTATTTAATGGTTTATTTATGAAATTTGGAGTAAAAGGTCATGTTTCCGTTATGACCTAAATCACTTGTTAGCTATGGATAATGAATATAAAATTATAAAGATAAATAATATCCATATTGCAGAGAGGTCTTCATGCAAATTACACGTCAGGCTGATTATGCCATTCGAGCGGTACGTTTTTTATCCAGTTTGGAAACCGGGCAGCGTGCTGCTACCAGCAAGGTCGCAGTGGACCAGCACATCCCACCATCTTTTCTGGCCAAGATCATTTCCCAGCTTTCCATTGCCGGCCTCTTGACTACTTCGCGTGGAGCACGCGGCGGTGTCTCCCTGGCAAAGCCATCCAAGGATATATCCCTTCTGGATGTTGTTGAAGCCATTGATGGCCCGATTTATCTGAATGATTGTGTTGCAGACTCAAGTATTTGCACTTTTGATGATGATTGCCCGTTAAAACCCATCTGGTGCGAAGCCCAGGAAGAATTGGTGGGCAAACTGAGTGCCACCAAATTTGATCAGTTTTCCAACGGGAAAAAATAAGCAAGCCGGACCGGCTTGAAATAAACGAATTAACCATGCTTTTGCACACCTCACAGTTTATAATTGCTGTGAGGTGTTGTTCATTATAATGTGAAGCAGGAGAAGGTTTTAGGAACAGGATGGCTTAATTTTGCATGTTATTCCACCTTTCCCTGGACAGGTATTTTTGAATAGATCAATTGAACATAGGAGAAGACCCATGTCTGGATCTCGTGTTGTGCGCGCCCCGCGCGGAAGCGAACTGACCTGTAAATCCTGGTTGACCGAGGCGGTTTACCGGATGATACAGAATAATCTCGACCCGGAAGTGGCTGAAAAACCTGAAAACCTGGTCGTCTATGGTGGGCGCGGTCAGGCTGCCCGCAACTGGGAATCTTTTGACGCCATCCTGGCAACCCTGAAGGATCTGGAGCAGGACGAGACTCTCCTGGTGCAATCGGGCAAGCCTGTCGCCGTATTCAAGACACATGCCGATGCGCCGCGCGTCCTCATCGCCAATTCCAACCTGGTTCCCCATTGGGCCACCTGGGAGCATTTTGATGAACTTGCTGCGCGTGGTTTGATGATGTACGGGCAAATGACGGCCGGTTCCTGGATCTATATCGGTACCCAGGGGATCCTCCAGGGTACCTATGAAACCTTTGGGGCGCTGGCAAAATTGAAAGGCTGGAGATCGCTTAAAGGAAAGTTCACTCTGACAGCAGGGTTGGGAGGCATGGGAGGAGCCCAGCCGATGGCCATCACCATGAACGAAGGCGTGGGTCTGATCGTTGAAGTCGATCCGGAGCGTGCCGAACGCAGGCGAGCCATTGGATATGTGGATTGCGTGGTGGATACCCTGGAAGAAGCCATGACCCTGGTGGAGGATGCACTGCAGCTCCAGATTCCACGCTCGGTCGGGTTGATCGGAAATGCCGCTGATGTCTACAGCGAACTGGTCGGGCGTGGTGTTGTCCCGGATGTGGTCACCGACCAGACCTCCGCCCACGAGGCTTTGATGTATGTTCCCTCCGGGATGAGCGTGGTGGCAGCTGATGAATTGCGCTCATCCAATCCCGAAGAATATAAGCGCCGCGCCATGGATTCCATGACGAAACATGTTCAAGCCATGCTCGATTTTAAACGGATGGGGGCGGAAGTTTTCGATTATGGCAATAATATTCGCCAGCAGGCATTTAACCACGGCTTGAAAGATGCCTTTGAATTTCCGGGTTTTGTCCCGGCATTTATTCGCCCGCTTTTTTGTGAAGGCAAAGGTCCTTTCCGCTGGGTAGCCCTATCGGGAGACCCGCAGGATATTTATCGCACGGATGAAGCCGTGATGGAGTTATTTCCTGAAGACGACCATCTCAAGCGCTGGCTGAAGATGGCGCGTGAGCAGGTCCCCTTCCAGGGACTGCCTGCCCGTATTTGCTGGCTGGGATATGGCGAACGCGCCAAAGCCGGATTGAAGTTCAATGAAATGGTGGCGAATGGCACATTAAAAGCCCCGATCGTGATCGGGCGCGACCATCTGGACGCTGGTTCAGTTGCAAGCCCGAACCGTGAGACCGAATCCATGCTGGATGGGACCGATGCGGTCTCGGACTGGCCGATCTTGAATGCCATGATCAATGCCATCGGTGGCGCAACCTGGGTTTCCTTCCATCATGGCGGCGGGGTTGGCATCGGCTACAGTCAGCATGCCGGGCAGGTCATTGTGGCGGACGGCACGCCCGAAGCTGCCAGGAGGCTCGAAAGGGTGCTGACCACCGACCCTGGTATGGGGGTTGTTCGGCATGCGGATGCCGGTTATCCCCTGGCTATGCAGGCTGCTCGCCAGCATGGCATCAGGATGCCGATGTTGAAGCTTGAATGATGAGAATCTGAAGCTTGAGATCGTAAAATTGACAATTGTGTTTAAGGGTTCTAATCCGGAGGAAAATTGATTACAAGAACCGGTCTGATGTGCATGGTTCTTCTTTTCTTGAGCGCTTGTTCGCTGGCAGGTACGGAGACCGCAACACCGAAACCAACGCTCACACCTACCCCCGACGCGGTCCAGGAAGAAGAACGAGTGTATAAAGCTTTGATCGAGTCAAATTATCCATCGAATTTTCTGGTCATCATGGATAAAACTCAGACAGATGTGTTGGGGCTGGCTTCGGAAGAGACCTACCAATTTGTCAAAGAAAACCTGCAGCATCTGTCAGCTGACACAATGGATGATTTTAAAATTCGTAATGTTGACCCTTCATCATTAAAGGCAAGTATGGTCCTGGGGAGTCGCTATCTCCTGTTCACAGAAAAAGACAAGCAGGAATTGTTCAAGATCAACCAGAGTGGCTGGGATGTATTCTATAATCGCTATCCGGATGCACCGGGCATCATAACCCTGTCGCGGGTTGGTTTTAATGGGCAGATGAATCAGGCCCTGGTTTACCTGGGTATTCAGAGTCACTGGCTGGCTGGCTCGGGGAATTTTTATCTTCTCAATAAGGTCAATGGAGAATGGGTGATCGATGAGCAGGTGATGACCTGGATATCATGATCCGGGTCATCTCTGGTCATGCCGGGTTTCCGTAACATCCATTTCTGTTTATTGACGTGAGAATTAGGGAAAGTTGTAAATATTAAAATTAATATAAATATTATTGATTATTGTATTGACAATTTCTATTTATTGAATATAATATTTATAAAATTCAATAAATAGATTTTGTTTTAAGACCACCTGCAATTTTGAAGGATGAAAATGGAAAAGATAAGCAAGGCGCCACTTTTGACTAGGACATTGGTCATTTTGCTTTTCAGTATGATCATGGCAAATATCGGGGGCCAGATGTATGGACCTCTTCTGCCACTGTATGTGCAGGACCTGGGTGCAAATATCAACCAGATTGGGATCTTTTTCACCCTGTCGATGATCGCTCCGCTCCTGTTCCAGATCATGGGAGGCTGGATCTCGGATGCCATCGGACGGGTTCAGGCTATCGCCATTGGCAGCCTGGCTGGATTGGCAGGTTACATCGTCTTCACCATCGCGCCATCCTGGTGGTGGCTGTTACTGGCAGTTACCGGTGTCTCAATGGCATCTTCTTTCGTTGGTCCCAGCTTCAATGCCTTTGTTGCGGAAGAATCCTCGGAGGCGACCCGTGGCAAGGTTTTCAGCATTGTGCAGGGTACTTTCATGGTGGTGGGAGTCATCGGTGCCCCATTGGGAGGCTTCCTGGCTGACTCTTTTGGTTTTCGCCTTATGTTTGGAGTTGGCGCATTTCTGTATGGGATCGCCACACTGATTCGGATCCTGGTGGCACGCAAAGCAAAAAGAGAACTGACAACCCAGACTTCAAAACCCAGTTTTGGTCACCTGAAGACCACGCTTTTATCCATCATCGGGCTATTGACCGCCGGGGGTGTAGTGACCTGGATCTTTATTTCTGATGGAGTAGGAGATGTCACCTTCAATATGGTGGGGCAGCTATTTCCTTTATATTTGAACAATATAATTGGTATCAGCATGACCCAACTTGGCACCCTGGGTGCCATCGCTTCGATTGCAACCATGCTGTTCATCTACTTTGGTGGTATCCTTTCGGACAAGTTCGGAGAGCGGGTGGGCATCGTGCTCGGAAATATTTTTATAGCCGCAGCAATTTTCATCATGCTGAATGTCACAACCTATGTGTATTTTATTGCAGCCTGGATCCTGCTGGGTATCGGGCAGGCGCTTTCCGGCCCGGCCTATAATTCGCTGATTTCAAAGGCAGTCCCGGAAAAGCTGCGCGGCACAGCATTTGGATTCTTCTCAAGCAGTATAGGTATTCTCTCTCTGCCAATGCCGTATATAGGTACCCTTTTGTGGCAAAATTTTGGCCCTAAGATGCCGTTCTATGTACCACTGGCTTCGATGATGTTGATGTTGCCTGTCATCTGGTTAAAATTTCGCTTGCCAAATACGGAAAAACCCAGCCCCCCAGATGGATTGGCTACTGTTGAACCCGCGACTCCAAATCGTTGATCACCCAGGTTAGGGTGAAAGGGCGACCCCTTCAATATGGGTAGCCCTTTTATTTTATTTATGCCGATCCAATAATATAATAGATTTGATCTTGTTAAATATCCGCCAACCATGACACTTTCAAATACTTCCTCAACCAGTTTAGTCTTTCCCCTGTAGATCGGCATTTTCCTGCTCCGATCCACATCAAGTAGAACCCTTCATGTGCAAAGTGACGATTTCATCAAAGTCGGAAGGGCGCTTAGCGGTTGTATCCTTATTCCAAAAATGAGCCGGGTAATTGTAATTATCGGATAGTTCCATTAATTCAGCCTGATGATAGTTGTTGATAATAACTCCTGCCAGTACTGCCTGTTGCATGAAGATCTCGTGGCGGGGGACATTTTTATAAAATGAACGAAAAGCAGGCAGTTGAAGGATTTCCTGGAATGTGGTCAACTATAGACGTAATAACTCCTGATTTGGGCGGGTGACCAGCAGCCCGACAATGAAATAAGGGCGCTTTATCACATATACCACCATCGGCTGCATTCCTAGGATGCGCTCCTGCAGAACATGGCATTGGTGATAGATCTGCTGCCGGAATGGATCGATGTCTTGTTCATATTTCGGCCCGAGCAAGAGGTGATGGACAGGTTTTAAGCCAGTTCAAATTCGACCGGCAACAGGAAATCTTTGGGTTCATTAATCTCTAGTGTTCTCGCATCCATCCAGGCCAGAAAATTTCTCTGTCCATCTGCCAGTGTTTCGGCAATGCCCAGGGCAGTGAGCTCCACCCGGAATTTAAATTCACGCTGATCCATCTCAACCGGGATTGGGATCAACTGAATTTTCAATTCATCCAGGCGATCTTGTGGATCCTGGGGAGTCTTGTTGTGGATTTCGGGGAACATGAACAACACCGGGCAGTTGGCGAGTTTCCCCCCGAATGAACGGATGCTTTCAGCAAGCAGGTCGGAATTTATTTTCGCCTTTTCCCGGGCTGGACGAACGAGTTCAGGATCAGATTGGATCTTGGGTTTTTATTTTTCATGGATTCCCTTGTTTCGGATCAATAAGTTACACAATTTCCTGATTTAACCCATTTCTACAGGCTGGGGTCAATCTGTCTGGAAATGGGATCGAATGGATTTATAAAGCCAAAAAACCTGAAATTCATCCTGAATATTTAGGGATGAGACAGTGGAAATGGTTAAATGTCAAAAAATAAAAGCCCAGTCTTTATTGGGAAGTGCATCTTTACAGCCGCATGGCAATCTTTTAACGGAATAGAGTTTGCTTCATCAATGAAGATATGTTCCTCCTCGCTATCCCATTCAATTACTTTCAACCACCCTGCTCAGTCCGATATTCAGTGTTTAATATAGGCTTATAATTGGTTGCATGTCTGCACTTGATGAATCCATTTTGCATGAGATACCCCGTCAATTGCGGCCTCTCAATATTATGCGCGACCTGCCGCATGTGGCGGATCTGGTCGAGACCTGTTTTTCCAGTACGATGGATGCTGACGGACAGCGTTTTATCCAGCAGTTGCGGAGGGCAGGCAAGGACAATCGCTTTTTGCATTGGGCTGTCAATGCGGTGGAAAGCACCTCCATGCCGCTTTCAGGGTATGTCTGGGAAGAAGAAGGCTCCCTGGTTGGGAACGTCAGCCTGATCCCGTTTCGATCCAGGGGGCGCAGGATTTACCTGGTTGCCAACGTGGCTGTCCATCCGGATCATCGCCGCAGGGGGATTGCCAGACAATTGACACTCCAGGCCTTGGAATATACCAGGAAACGCAAGGCTGATGCCACCTGGCTGCAAGTGCGGGATGATAACCAGGGTGCGATCGACCTCTACACAGAATTGGGTTTTCAGGAACAAGCCAGACGCACAAAATGGAAGGCTGCTCCTGACAGAAATCTGCCTGCTGGAGATCGACTTTTTGAGATTAAAAATCGATCTGCAGGTCAATGGAATGCACAGTTGGAGTGGATGCAAAGACTATATCCTGAAAATTTGGATTGGTATCAGCCCACACCCTGGATAAGATTCCGACCAGGATTGGTGGCATCTCTCTACCGATTCTTCATTGAATCCGAAACCCGCATCTGGACGATCTCAGGTCCAACTGGATTATTAGCTGCCATCTCCTGGTTGGCGGGTTTCGGACGGACAGGTCAGCTTTGGGCTGCCTTGCCCGAGCAGGTCGAGCCTGCCGTTCTGACAGCATTGCTGCTTCATGTCCGACGCAACCTGACCGGACATGAAGCCCTTTCCCTGGATATGCCTGTGGGTGAAGCTGCCGATCCTATCAAGGCGGCTGGGTTTAATGCCCAAAGAACCCTGGTCTGGATGCGTTTTAATACAACTTTGGCAGACGAACTGCGTAAATAAAGTAGTTTGAGATCGCCTGGATCATCCCTGTGCAGGGAATTTGCTGCAAGGGATTTATGGAAGCGATCGAATTCATTCAATTGGAGGTAGTCATGTCCCGCTTTTTTTTACGTTGGTTGATAAATGCAGTAGCCTTATATGCAGCTATTTTCATCGTCGCAGGTATAGGTTTTGAAGGATCCTGGGTGGGCATCATCTGGTTGGCATTGATATTTGGCCTCGTGAATGCCATCCTGCGGCCGTTGCTCAAGTTCTTCTCATTACCTTTGTTGATCCTGACGCTGGGACTTTTCAGCCTGGTAATTAACACCTTCCTGTTTTGGTTGACGAGTCTGCTAGGGACGATGTTCAATCTGAACTTGATAATTCAGCCTCCCGTGTTTTGGAACGCCTTTCTGGGCGGTTTGGTGGTCAGCCTGGTGAGCGTTTTCCTGAGTCTGGTCCTTAAAGATGAATTGAAAGGCAAAAAGCGAAAGAGCAAAACATAGCTTTCATCGTAATAAATAGTAGATGTGGATCAAAGAACCGGAAAGCTCCGTAAATCAGTGGCTTTCCGGTTCTTTTTTTTTAGAAACCTGATAAAGGGTTTGGGTGGAAAGGAAGTCTGACCTGAGATGCGATCATCACAATGGTCAGCAGGGTGCAAATTGGATCAAGTCCTGGGTTCTTCCTCGATCCAACAATACCAATTTCAGTTGGATCCCAGAGCTGGCAGCCCACCGGAGGGTTGAGCTGCCCGGACGGCGTTTAGAATGGCGAGCGCCAGTACTTCAGCAGCCCAGGCTCCAACTGTGGAGACATCCGCCTTTTTTTGTCCGGTGGAAACCGCAAAGATGGTATCGCCATCCAGCATGCTGTGAGCAGGGCGGATGCAACGTGCCAATCCATCCTGAGCCATCTGGGCAACTTTGCAGGTGGCTGCCTTGTCAAAACGGGCGTTATTTGCCACCACACCGATCACAGTATTCGAGCCGGCAGCTAGTTTCATCACCGCCCGTCCAGGCAATGTTCTGAGTGAATGGAGTGTATCTGCAAAATAACCTGAGGTTCCCAGTTTGAGTGGTCCAAGAGAGGTGGATCGGGTGCCAGCCAGGATTCCATTAGATTCGGGATCGATCACATCTCCAAAAGCATTGACAGCCACGATAGCGCCAACGATCAACCCGCCCCCGAGGTCAAGGCTGGCAGTTCCTATCCCGGATTTCATAGCTTGGCCCATGCCGAACAATTTTCCTACTGTTGCGCCACAGCCAGCACCATGATTGCCCTGTGACGGGGCTTCCGAAGTGGCAGCCTGGCAGGCTAGATAACCCATTTCTGCATCCGGATGGGCTGATGGATCTCCAAGACCCAGGTCGAACAGTACTGCGGCAGGTACGATGGGAACGCGGACATTTCCTGCATTGAAACCGATCTTGTTTTCCTGAAGATGGCGCATGACACCTGCCGCGGCATCCAGTCCAAAGGCGGAGCCACCTGTCAACAGGATGGCATTGACCTTGTCGACCCGGTTAATTGGATCAAGCAGATCGGTTTCACGGGTGCCTGGTGAGCCACCTCGCTGGTCCACACCGCCGGTGGCTGCGGGTTCACACAGGATTACCGTACAACCTGTCAACCCGACCGGATCCTCGACCTGCCCGACCCGGATTCCGGGCACATCGGTAATGGCGTTCTTTCGTTTATTCATGGAAAGTGGATTTATCCCAGGTTGCCAACCAGGGTTAGAAATTCATCCCATTCTTCTTTAAAAAAGTGCAGGGTCAGGTTATTAAGTTCGACATGATAGGTGGTTTCGCCATCAGGTTCTTCAGCAAGCCAGATCAGGTAGTTGTCGGTCTCGGCCAATGTTTTAGTCTCGGGTTCTTGAGGTGATTTAGCCATATTTTTTCTCCTTTGGTGATTAGGGTTTGATAACTGACTCATTATACGTTTGTTTTATCGCTGGGAGCAAGTATTCATAAAAAGGAATTATGTTTGCTCAAAGTCGAATAATCTATCTGATCCTTTGTTTCATCGCGTAGTTCCGCGCACCTTATGCGGGGCGTAGTCCCGAACGCCTTACCCGGGGCGAAGTCCCGCGCACTTTAACTGCGGCGAAGTCCCGAACGCCTTAACCGGGGCGAAGTCCCGCACACTTTAACTGCGGCGAAGTCCCGAACGCCTTTGTACCTATCCGAAAATTCCTATTTAAATTGTCTTTATGAAGAGTGAAGCGACGAAGGATATCCGATTACAGGAAAAATTTTCCATTGAAGGTATGTTACTTCGATAAGCTCACTCAGAAGGACTTGCAGGTTTTTTTCGGATTGGTTTTTAGGTGGAACACGAGTACGGTGAAGATTCACATAAACCTTTTATTTCTTTTTAATTGCTCTGGTGCGCCTGGTCTGCCACCAGTTCCTTATTCTCTGGGGGATGGATTCAATTGGATCTTGCTCGGGTTCATCTTCAGATGGGGGCCAGGGATCCCGGTCGAGCATTTTGCTTAAAGTATATTTTCCCACCAGCATCATTGTGGCAAGTAACGGTGCAGCAACCAGCAGTCCGATCATCCCTATCAAGTTGGCTGCAATGATGGCTGAGATCAAAACAGCGGCTGGGTGCACTTTAAGAGCTTTGGCCATGATGCGCGGAATGATCAAATTGTTAAAAACCTGGTCCACCATCAGGGCGATCAGGATGACCAGCCCGGTATACAGTAGGGGGGTCATTCCGAAGGGTTTATAAACCTGAAAGAAAGTGACCAGACCGAGGGCGATCCAGTTGATCGCTGGACCGATATAGGGCAGAAAATTGGCAGCGCCTGCCAGGAAAGCCAGGCCGATGGCATAGCGAACCCCCAGGATGGGTAGAAGAATGGAGTAGGTGATCACCGTTAAACTGAAGATGATCACCTGCCCGCGCAGAAAGGCATTCCAAATACGGCCAAGTTCGCTGCCGATGCGCCTCATATCTTCGGCATAACCTGGAATTTCCACCCGGATAATACCCGCCCGTAATCCGCCGCTTTCAAGTAGGAAGAAATAGGAAATAATGATAATGAATGCCAACCAGCCAAAGGTGCTGACTGCACTTCCTGCCAGGGTGCTGACGAGGGTACCCAACCGCCCAAGTAGCGGCTGGACGAATGACAAAATTTCCTGCCCGATGGCTGGTAGATCCATATTAGTGAGATCCAGTTGAAAGGGACCCAACTGGTAAACTTTGCTGGAAAGATTGCTGATCATTTCTGGGAGTTGAGTGATGCTGTTCTGAACCAGGTTGATTAAACTCTGGATCTGTCCCAGGAGGTTTAACCCACCCCAGGTGAGCATCGTGATCAGGATGATGATGAAAACAAAGTAAAGAATACTGACGCTTCCCCGCCAGGTATGCAGCAACTTTTTATCTATTAAAGAAGCAACCGGGTGAAGCAGATAGGCCAGGATAAATGCGAACAGTACCGGTCCGAGCAGGGTGTGGAAACGCAGAATAAATGCGCCAGCGATCACGACCAGTACCAGGGTAATAATAAGTTTTGTGTTCCGGCTCCAGCGAGGGGATGCAGTTAATGGATGGTCCGTCATCATATGCCTCTCATTATTTTGTTATCATTCCATTTGTCATCTACAATTCCAATTTTTTTGCGATTGCAGATGACCAGGCTCCTTGATCTCAAATCCTGGTAAGGGATCGAAAGTACTGGATTCTTGCGCCTTTGCGAGGCTGGACATAATTCCACAACGAATCTATCTCCGTCCAGGGTAAATTTGCCACGTCGCTGTGAAAATACTTCTCTCTAAATGAATGGGACTATTCCGAATAACAATCATTCTCTAAGACATTCGGCTATTTACTTTTTTTTCATCAAATTGTATCATTACTGGATTGGAATACAATCATCAAATGCGACGAATCCTTCTCATTTTGGTGCTCTTACTTGGCACCTTTGAATCTGTCCATTCCACGGGATCTGGATTTAATGTTATATATCACCCGGATGGAGCCTTATACGTTGGCGACCGGGTGAGCATGGAGGTGGTCCCACCTCCAGATTTGGATATCAAGGAACTTAAAGTACGCCTGACTGTGGGGGAGAAGATGGTGGGTGAAAAGGAATTTTCACCTTCGGGGGTTGGTCAAAGAGAGCAGGCAACCTTCTGGTGGGTCTGGGATACCAGGGATCTCGAATCAGGCGATCAAGTATTGAGTTATGAGATCCTGCCAGATGGTCCATCCTGGCAGGAAAATATTCAACTTTTACCTGCCGAACAGCGACCGTATTCCCAGGCAAGCTGGGTAACCACCACAACCGATTGCTGTATGCTGGCATATATTACCGGCACGGCAGCAGAGAGAGACATCGAACTTTTGAAAGTGATGGTGGTAGACCAGGCTGACCATGCAAGCGAGCTCTTGCATACGAATGTCAGGGAGCCCATCAACATCACTTTTATGCCTAGGCTGCTCGGTCACGGTGGTTTCGTGAGCAATGGCATTTATGTCACCTACATGGATGGCAATATAGCTGGAGATACCTCCAACCAGGTGATTCACCACGAAATGGTGCATAGTGTTGATCGCAGTCTGGGTGGTAAGTTGCTGCCTGCCATGCTGGTGGAGGGACTGGCAGTCTACCTGTCCGGAGGACACTTCAAGAACGAGGCTTTGCTGCCGCGTGCTGCAGCAGTGGTTGATATGGAAAGTTATATCCCGTTGGAGACCCTTGCAGAGAATTTTTATTATCAACAGCACGAGATCGGGTACCTGGAAGCGGGAGCATTCGTGGAATATGTTGTCGGGAGATTTGGCTGGGATGCGTATCAATCTTTTTACCGGGACATTGATGATACCGGATCCCAGGCTGGATCCATGGATAGTGGATTGAAGAAGCATTTTGATATCAGTCTGGATCAACTGGAATTAGATTTTCTTGGTGAGCTGCGAACCCTTTCTATGACCGAAAGTGTTCGCAATGATCTTCAGATCACGGTAGAGTTCTATGACAGTCTGCGCCACTATCAGAAGGTTCTAGATCCTTCAGCGTACTTCCTGACAGCTTGGTTCCCGGATGGAGAAAGAATGCGCCAGGAAGGGATCACTGCCGATCTTTTGCGAACCCCGGACAAGATCGATAACCATTTTTTTGAGTTCCTGTTGCGATCTGCCTCGAAAGAGATTGAAGTGGGTCATCTTCAACGGGCACATTTGATCTTGAAAGTGGTCAATGATCTGTTGTCACGTTACTATGATTGACTTATGAAATTTTATGAGTTGGGCAATTTTAGATCTTCCAGAACGATGCTTTAAATGGTTCTGGTTTAATTTGATCTTATGGTTTTCGAGATACAAAAAAAAACTCCCTGCAGGTCGAAGAACTTGCAGGGAGTAAATTCCAATCCTGGGTTTTAAGGCATGCACTGAGGATAAAGCTCGGGCTTGAAGTAGAACGAGAAGTTGGTGCACCAGAAGCTGATCGGTGCTCGGTAAAGATAAATGGCGATCGCACCACATACGCACAATATTAACAATAAGATCACCAACAGGATGACCATGCTTTTCTTGGATTTTTTGGGTGCTGCTGGATGAACCGGGGCAGAATTGGCAGGAGCCGGTCTGGATGGAGCAGGTTTAACGGGGGTGGATTCTGGTTGGGGAGCTGCAGTTTGAACATCCGGTTTCGGGGCTTGGGCAGTAGCCTGGGCGACAGCCTGTTTGACTGCGCTTGCTGAGGTTGATAATACCGTGGCATCCGGATCGGATGTCGATTCGTAGATCAGAACAATATTCTCACCCAGCGATATGGATTCACCCCCTCGCAGAACAAAAGGTGCGCTCAATCGCACACCGTCAACGAAAGTGCCATTGGTTGAACCAAGATCTTCGATCACATAACCCAGGCTTTGCCATACCAGGCGGGTATGTTTACGGGATACTTCGGCATCATTGATCATCAGACTGCTGGTGTTGTCTCTACCGATGATGATCTCGGGTCCTTCAAGGGGATATACCTTGCCCGGCGTTGGCCCGGAACGCATTACAAATTGAAATTTGGCTGTCATGGTTCCTCCTTTTCAATAATTAGTACCATTCATTAGTTTACAGAGTTATCCATTAAAAGTCAAATACTATTATCCAGGATTACAGGGCTTTTGATAATGCCAGGGATAGGGAGTCGGGTTGTTAAACATTTGGTCTTGAAGAAATCCATGTCCAAAAAATATTTTTTCCCATTCCTATAATTGATCAGGAAAAAGAAGACAGTAAATCCTTATAATTGGAGGATCGTACATCATTTGATGTCCATATAAATAGGTATAATTGGACAAACATAGGATGTTATTTCTTCAACCTTAAAAGAAATGTCGGGATCCGCGATGACCATATTAATGACGAAAAATGAATTTATGGAAAGATTACGCTCAGCAAGAAGTGAGTTGGAAGCGTTACTATCTGAACATGGCTGGACGCAAGATGAGGTGGGTGCTGATGGATTGACTTGGACATTTAAGGATATTGTTGCTCATATTGGCTGGTATGAAACTGAAATGGTGAATGTTCTCAGGCAACATACTTTGCAGGGCTCGGATTGGTGGGATCTTCCATTGAATGAGCGTAATGCTGTCATTTATGCCAGTACCCGGAATGATGATCTGGCAGGTATCGTTGCTAAAGAAATCCAGGTTTATCGCTCTTTGTTGGAATTATTGGAAGATCTGGATGGAGCGGACTTGAACGATCCGCTGGCGTTTAAAGGAATGCCGCCAGAATGGCAGCCCTGGAAGGTTATCTCAAGTAATACTTACGAGCATTATCTCGATCATCTCGAGCAGATCAAGGTATTATTGAACAAACAAGTTTCTGAAGAGATGAAACAACGGCATTAAAACCCCTATCAGGATGAATGCTCAGGCATGCTGGCAGTCAGGATTTCCAAGATTATTTAAAGATTTTTATTCCAAGATTTGAATGTCCGAAAAGTTAAAAGGATGCCAATGACAAAACGAAAATATACCAACCGCCGTTACCTGGATGCCTTGCAGAAGAGAGTGCTTATTTTCGATGGGGCAATGGGGACCAGTCTCCAGGCGCAGAATCTCACTGCTGAAGATTTTGGTGGAGAAAAACTCAATGGCTGTAATGATTTCCTGGTGATCTCCAATCCCAGCGCAGTCGAAAAAGTGCACCGGTCATTCCTCGAGGTTGGGGTGGATGTGCTTGAAACAGATACTTTTCGGGCTAACCGCCTGACCATGAAGGAATACGGTCTGCATGACCGGATCATTGAAATTAACCAGGCAGCAGCCGGACTGGCTCGCAGACTGGCAGATGAATTTTCGCAGGCAGGATTGGAGGGTCGCCCTGCCCGCGAACGTTTCGTGGCAGGGTCCATTGGCCCAACCGGCAAACTTCCTTCCACGGATGACCCGGAGCTTTCCAATATCAGCTTTGATGAACTGGCAGATATCTTTAGTGAACAAGCCCGGGGTCTTATTCAGGGTGGAGTGGACCTGCTTTTGATCGAAACCTCCCAGGATATTCTGGAGGTAAAAGCTGCTATAACCGGAATACTTCAGTCTTTTCAAGTGACCGGAATCTATTTACCGATCCAGGTCCAGATAACGTTGGATACGACCGGGCGCATGCTTCTGGGGACAGATATCACAGCAGCCATGACCATTTTGGAGAATTTGGCCATTGATGTGATCGGTCTGAATTGTTCGACCGGGCCGGAACACATGCGCGAACCGATCCGTTTGCTGGGTGAACAGACCATCCTGCCGGTATCCTGTATTCCCAATGCTGGATTGCCGATCAATGTCGATGGCCAGGCGGTTTATCCGCTAGAACCACAGCCATTCGCTGAAGCGCTGGCAGAATTTGTCGAGAAATTCAACATCTCGGTGGTGGGTGGATGCTGCGGGACGACTCCTGCCCATCTCCAAGCCTTGATAAAAAGACTGGAAGACAAACCACATCCCACGCGACCTCAAAGTTCAACAGCCAGGTTGTCTTCTTCCATCCAGGCTGTTGCCATGAAACAGGATCCGGCTCCCCTCCTTATCGGAGAACGGTGCAATGCGCAGGGCAGTCGTAAATTTAAGCGCCTGCTGCTGGATGAGGATTATGATGCCATCCTGGAGATCGCCCGCGAGCAGGTGGAATTCGGCGCACATGCCTTGGATATTTCAACCGCAGTGACCGAGCGGCCGGATGAAGCCCACCTGATGCGCAGCGTTGTAAAAAAATTGACCCTGGGGGTTGAAGTGCCTTTGGTGATCGATACAACCGAATTGGATGTTCTCGAAGCAGCTTTGAAAACAGCTCCGGGACGTTGCCTGATCAATTCCACTCACCTTGAAGGAGGGCGTGCAAAAGCGGATAAGATCTTCGGTTTGGCCCGTCAGCATAACGCGGCAGTGATTGTTCTGACAATTGACGAAAATGGAATGGCCAGGACGGCTCAGCGCAAGCTTGAAGTTGCCCTCCGCATCCATGCAATCGCTGTTGAAGAACATGGCCTTCCAGTGGATGCCCTGGTCTTCGACGCCCTGACATTCACCCTGGCGACAGGCGATCCCGAATTTTCCGAGTCCGCCAAAGATACCATTGAGGGGATCCGGTTGATCAAAAAGAACCTGCCAGGTGTTTTAACCTCGCTGGGAGTCAGCAATCTTTCTTTTGGGCTTTCAACGCAATCCCGCCCGGTGTTGAATTCGGTGATGCTATATCATTGCGTACAGGCTGGTTTGGATATGGCCATCATCAATCCAGCCCATATCACCGCCTATGCAGACATCTCCCCGTTGGAGAGGAACTTGGCGGAAGATTTGATCTTTAACCGCCGCCCCGATGCGCTGCAGCGCTATATCGAGCATTACCAGAATGTTGAGGTGACCCGGGAGACCAATCTGGTCGATCCGACCGCAGAAATGACCCCTGCTGAAAGGCTGCACTGGCGCATTTTGCATCGTCACAAGGATGGTGTGGAAGCGGATATTGATGAGATCATTCTCCCTGCCCAAACCCGGCATGAGACAGCCGTGAGCACTTTGAACACGGTCCTTTTGCCAGCCATGAAAGAAGTGGGTGATAAATTTGGCGCGGGTGAGTTGATCTTGCCTTTTGTTTTGCAATCCGCCGAGGTCATGAAGAAGGCAGTCTCACACCTTGAAAAATACCTGGATAAGATCGAAGGTGTTACCAAAGGCACAGTTGTGCTTGCCACCGTATATGGGGATGTTCATGATATAGGCAAAAACCTGGTCAAGACCATCCTGGCAAACAATGGCTATACCGTGATCGACCTTGGAAAACAGGTTCCAGCTGAAACGATCATCACCCGGGCTGTGGAAGAAAAAGCAACTGCCATAGGGCTTTCGGCTTTGCTGGTAAGCACGTCCAGGCAAATGCCTCTCATCATTAACGAACTGGAGAGGCGTGGTCTTGATTTTCCTGTGTTACTGGGGGGAGCTGCCATCAATCGTCGCTTCGGACGGCGCATCTTGTTCACTGAAAGCGGCAAACCATATACCCCTGGTGTTTTTTACTGCAAGGATGCCTTTGAAGGTCTGGATACAATGGAAGCCATCATTGATGAACCCAGGAGGAATACCCTTCTGGATAAGGTGACCCGCGAAGCTGAGATGGAAGTGGGTCGGATCAAGGTCCCTGACGAAACGATCAGGATAATTCCACGCTCCAATATTGTGCCGGCACCCTGGCCCTTGCCGGGAAAAATGGGAGCCCGCATTGTAAAGACCATGCCACTGGAAGAGATCTTTCGAAATCTCAATATCAATGAACTTTATCGCCTTTCTTGGGGTGCTAGGAACACGCATGGGCAGGAATGGGAAAAACTCAAACAGGATTTCGACTCACGCCTTCAGCGTATGCAAAAGGAGACTCTGGCTGAAAAATGGCTAAAACCACAGGCTATTTATGGCTTTTTCCCATGCCAGGCTGATGGAGATGAGCTTGTTATTTACGATCCGGATTCGGTCAGGAATGGCAATCCCGGGCAATTGCAGCGCATGCGTTTTCCACGCCAACCCTATGATGAATATCTTTGCCTGGCGGATTATTTCGCACAGGTCGATTCCGGGAGCATGGATGTGGTCGGGTTTCAGGTCGTCACGGTCGGGCAGGCTGCCACAGAAAAATTTGACAAACTGCAGGCAGCTGGAGATTATTCGGAGGCTTACTTTGTTCACGGTCTGGCTGTCCAGACCGCTGAAGCAACTGCCGAGTATCTGCACCAGCATATCCGTCGCACCCTTGGCGTGCCGGCAGGTCAAGGCAAACGTTACTCCTGGGGTTATCCTGCCATCCCGGACCTGGAGGATCACCGCAAGGTGTTCGAGCTACTACCTGTGGAGCGGGAATTGGGAATGAGCCTGACAAGCGCATATCAACTGGTCCCAGAGCAATCTACCGCAGCTATCATTTTGCACCATCCCCAGGCCAGGTACTACAGCATCGGCGAGAGCCGGGTAGAGCAATTGATGAAATAGGCTGACAGAAAAAAAGGTATTTTTATGACGAGTGAGACTTTCTTACAACGACTGGCGATACGACCCTTGTTATCGGACGGTGCCATGGGCACCATGCTGCACGCACGCGGTGTGGATTTTGAGAAGTGTTTTGATGAACTCAACCTGTCAGACCCGCACCTGATCGCAGACATTCATAAATCTTATATCCTGGCCGGGTCGGATATCATCCAGACCAACACTTTTGGAGCCAACCGTTTCAAACTTGCCAGGCATGGGTTGGATGAACAGGTAGCCGTCATCAACAAGGCCGGTGTGGAGCTTGTTCGCACCGCCCTTGCAGACAGCCGGAGTGACCGGTCTGTCCAGGTGGCAGGCGATATTGGTCCCCTGGGAGTTCGAATAGCCCCCTATGGTAGGGTTCAGCCGGAGCAGGCGCGCCAGGCATTTAAAGAGCAGGTCAATGCGCTGGCGGAAGCAGGTGTGGACCTGTTGATGATCGAAACCATCAGCGACCTGTTCGAGATCGTCGCTGCTATCCAGGCTGCCATAGAAGTGCGAACCCTGCTGAATATCCAATTGCCGGTTTGTGCTTCGATGACCTTTACGCGGGATGACCGCACCCTGCTGGGGGATGACCCCGCCAGAGTGGCGCGCACGCTGGCAGAAGCCGGGGCGGATGTGATCGGGGTGAACTGTTCGGGCGGACCGGCACAATTATTGCGGCTGTTGAAAGCCATGCGCCAGGCTGTACCACAGGCACCCCTATCCGTGCAGCCAAACGCCGGATGGCCGGAGCAAGCCGGGGGGCGTATCATGTATCCAGCTGATCCGGATTACTTCGGAAATTACGCAACGGCCTTTTGCGAAGCGGGCGCTTCCATAGTGGGTGGCTGCTGTGGAACCACGCCGCAACATATTCACGCCATGCGGCTGGCATTGGATGAAAACCCGCAAGGCTGCGGCAGCCTGGAAAATGTGCTCTCATTGCCGGATGAGGCCGGGGAAACCCCGGAAACCCGGTTGGAAACCTCCCGGTTGTCACAAAAACTTGCTTCCGGGAAATTCTGCATTGCGGTGGAGATGGACCCTCCCCGCGGCATCTCGACCCATAAACTGGTGGCTGGTGCTTCGCTGCTGGCGGAAGCCGGGGCGGATGTGATCAATGTGGCGGACAGCCCGATGGCGCGTATGCGCATGTCAGCCTGGGCGGTTTGTGACGTGGTTCAGCGCCAGGTGGGGGTGGATTCGACCCTGCATTTTCCAACCCGTGGTCGCAACTTGCTGCGCGTTCAGGGGGATCTGCTGGCTGCCCATGCTCTTGGTATTCGCAATGTCTTCGTGGTGATGGGGGACCCGACTGCCATCGGGGATTACCCGGAAGCTATGGATAATTACGACTTGGTGCCATCTGGTCTGATCAAGCTCATCAAACAGGGATTCAACACGGGGTTGGACCATTCGGGCACATCCATAGGTCAACCAACAGCTTTTTATGTGGGAAGTGCACTCAATCTAAGACCGGCCGATCCGGAAAAAGAGATCAAGAATTTATCCCGCAAGGTGAGGTCAGGAGCGGATTTCTTCTTGACACAGCCTATCTACAGCCCCGGGGATGGTCCCGCCTTTTTGGAAAAATATGAACAGGAACATGGAAAATTGAACAAGCCGATCCTGGCTGGGATCCTGCCGTTGGTAAGTCACAAACATGCCACCTTCCTGAACAACGAAGTGCCGGGCATCTCGATCCCACCGGAGATCATGTCCCGGCTGGCCCAGGCAGGCGACCAGGCTGCGCAGGTGGGAGTGGAAACGACGATAGAATTGGTGCGCCAGATCAAATCCTGGGCGCAGGGAATTTATATCATGCCTCAATTCCACCGCTATGACCTGATTGCTGAGATCATTGAGGCTGTCAGGGAAGTGTGATTTAACATAATTAAGCTAAATTATGGTTGTATATCTAGAGGAGGAAAGCCATGTCAATTATGTTCTTACAGCGTATTTTCTGGTTCCTGAATAAATTTTTCATGGTCCCGATTTTCAGGCTGGGGCTTGGACCCTTTATGGGAAATCCCTTCAGCGGATATATCATGGTCATCAAGAATACGGGTCGAAAAAGCGGCAAGACCCGCTATTCACCCGTGAATTATTGTGTCTATCAGGGTGATCTGTACTGCCTGGCAGGCTTTGGCAAGGTCTCGGATTGGTATAAGAATATCCTGGTAAACCCGAATATCGAAGTGATCCACCCGAATGGTCCCCTGGCAGGTGTGGCCGAAGTGATAACAGGGACAGCTGACCGGACAGCTCTCCTGCGCAAGATCCTGAAGAATGCTGGTTTTGCAGGTTTTTTCGAGGGGTTCAACCCGTTTACGATCAGCGATGATGAACTGGAAAGAAAACTTGGCGACCGACCGCTAATAAGGATCCGGCTGACGGGTCTGGGAAATGGCGCTAGCGACCCGGCTGGTTGGATGTGGATATCGATGCTGATATTAACAATAATTGTAGTGATTGCTTTGATTCAGTAAATCCTATCCAAATTAAAAATAGTATTAATTCAGAAGGAATGGAAGGAATTTTTTCTTAAATATAAGGGAATATTATTAATTATGAATGCAGATGCCTTCCGTCATTTCTTCGAATATCACTTTAGTGAGAACCGCAAGTTGTGGGATCAATATGTTGATCCATTGACTTTTGACAATTTTGTAAACCATGTGGATTATTCCCAGGGGTCTGTTCGCGATCAGATCGTTCATTTAATGGATGTGGATGAAGTCTGGTTCTGCGAACTGAGTGGGTTAGAACCATCAGACCGGCTTGAAAAGGTCAATTTCGATGATCGTAAGCTCATTCGAATCCACTGGGACAAAGTTGAACAGAGTATGCGTGGTTATCTGGCGGAATTAAGGGATGAGATGTTGTTCGATAAGCCGATTAAAGAACCGGATGAAGACAGGGATCTCATTGTATGGCAGGTACTTATTCATGTAGTTAACCATGGCACCGATCACCGCGCCCAGCTTTTGAGAGTTCTGAATGATATGGGGGTTAAGACAATTTCGCAGGATTACATTTTCTATGCTTATGATAATGAATTTACTGAAAAAGTATGAAGCAGGTTGTCAAGATTTCGGTTATTCTGTTTTTATGTGTGAATTTGGCAAAGTCCAGGCTTAAGAAAGATCCAATTAATAACAAATGCTGCCTATGGCTGAATGTCGAATACTAATAGGCAGGGATGAAGTTAGCCTATGACAAGTAGGATGACAATAATAGTATTTACAACAGCTTTGTTGGCAATTCTCTTTTTGAGCCTGCCAGGTTGTAATGAGGTGAGTGATATGCAAAAGGTCAGGCAGGTTTTGGTTGTCAAAGATTCTTTAACGATATTGCCCGAATTGCAATACCCCGAAGAGATCAGCTTGACACAGGGAGAATAAACATTCTGCGAAATGGCAGGGTCGAAAACACCAGTGTCAATGCAGGCAATTGGGAAATTTAATGTCGACGAACAGAAAGCAAAAGGTTACTTTGGAGTTCTTGAGACGATTGATTTCACAACCATCAAGCGTATCGAACCGGAAGATATCCCGGAAGGTGGAAACCCAGAAAGCTATACGATCATTTTTGAAAATGGGGACGAATTCTCGCTGGATTTCGATCCGGGTGTGATGTATACAAATAGTGAATTGTTCCTGTCACTCACCAAGACATATATCAAGAGCCTGAAACTTCCAGACGTGATCCCTGTCCTTAATCTATTTCCTGAACCATGGGGTGGATAGTTATACAGACCAGGTTACCCCAGACCCAACCATTGACGGACCAGCAGCATAAAGCCTGAGCCGAGCGCCCAAACAGAGTAGCCTATACCCAGTACCGGCAGCAATTTAAGCCCAGCCCGGGATGATAACCAGATGGCGATTACAAAAGCCACTGTAGGTAGTATGCTTAGGAACATGTTCTGGGTGAAGGAGCTGACGACTTGTTTATCACCTCCGCTGGATGAATAGACGATCCATAAAGTTAGGGGAATGGTCATCGGCATGGTGGCTGTGATGGCAGCAAAGGTCTTATTTTGTTTCTCTATAATTGCAACCAGGATGATGACCAGCACGGATATTGCCACAGGCAATATATCTTGTAGTTTGAGATGCATGGGATCTTCCACTTCCTTAAATATTTATTTTTCCGTGATGGTTACATCACCCTTTTTATCGACTCGATTATCAGATTGGCGTGAGATGTTCAGGTGGCGGAGTGCAAAAGCGCCCATAGCCAGCGGAAACCAGAAGGTGATGGCGCGGTAAGTCAGGGTGATGACTGCAGCAGAACCCAATGGCACTCGCATGGCATTCAGGGCGATCGTCAAGGCTCCTTCCACAAAACCGAGACCTGCCGGTGTGGGTGAAACGATGGTGAACAGGTAAGCCACACTCAAGCCTGCCACCAGTGTACCGGTTGTGAATGGCACCTGGTAGGCAAGAAATGAGATGGCAAGAATTATCAGAAGAATGGCTTTGTTGTTCAATGCAAATAGGAACGGCCAGATCAGCTCCTTGCGTTTGCCTCTGATGACAAGCAGGCCATCTGAGATTTCAAAAGCATAACGATGAGCACTGGCCTCGCTCAGATAGGGACGATGGATGAAAGGGTTGAACAGGCGGTTAATAAATCGTACCAACCCTGCCAGTGCACGTCCAAGCTTTTCTCCAGATTTGTAACCCAGGTACAAAATAAAGGACAATCCGATGGCGAGCCCCAGCATAATGATTGAAGCGGTTATCTCGCCTGAATTAAGATTGTTGCGCCGGATCAAAACCACCCATCCCAATGCCAGCAAACATAAAAAGGCAAAATAGTCATACAGGACGAACAGGGCGCCAACAACGGTGATGTGTCCACTGGGGTGGTTCTGCCGCTTGGCATCATCCAGGAAGAGGGCCACGCCTCCAATGCCGGCGCTAGGGGCGACGACATTAATAAAATTTGCGCCGGATGCCAGCCAGAATAAATGATTTGCTTTTTCTTCAATTCCCACCAACCGGTAGAGGATCCGGAAGCTGGTACCAAGGTTATACAACCAGATCAGCTCGACCACCAGTGCCAGTCCCCACAAGCGCCAGTCACTTTGTTGAAGGGTTCTTACGATATTCTCGATCTCAGAAAAACTTAGAATTACCAGTAAGATCCCCAGCATGAGGACAATGGCAATCAGAACTTTTCGCATTTCGCGATTATACCGGAAAACCGTTCTATTATTAAGACTCACAACTTGATGTGTGAGTTAAGGGGATCGCTTTCAATATGCTTCCTTCCTAATCTCTAATAAGCGACACTTGTGCTGGCACAAATACTTGCCTTGGAATTCGTTGCCTGGGGTGCAGGTGAGATTCTCATCCCACCAGTCATATAAAAAAATAGATTAAATACCACACCATCCCACTTGATAATTTAATTTGGAGACAGGGTCATAAATTCGTTCCAATTGGGATGATCATTCAATGCTTGTGGCAAATCGAAACCTTTTTATTTGACCATATATCATTCCATTCAGTCCCCATCATGAAAATAAAAAAAACGCCTCAGGTGGATCAAATTTCCACCTGAGGCACTGAGACCTTTTTCGAAATTAGTTTCTTCGTCTGCCGCCCACCAGGTTGGCAAAGTACAGCACTTGCAGCAGGGCTGTGACCAGTGCAGCCACGTAGGTCAGGGCAGCCGCATTTAGCACAGCACTGACACCTTTCATTTCTTCCTGACTGTTGATAAGGCCGGAATTTCCCAGTAATTTACGTGCTCGGCTGGAAGCATTAAATTCGACGGGCAGGGTTGCGAGGGCGAATACAGCACCGCCGGCAAAAGCGAACACTCCCACCCAGGCCAGGTTCGTGTAATTCAAGAATAATCCTAGCATGATCAGGATCCACCCTAGCGAGGAGCCAATATTGACCATGGGGACGATTGCAGCCCGAAAGCGCAATGGAAGGTAATTTTCAGAATCCTGCATGGCATGTCCCAATTCGTGGGCTGCGATTGCCAGGCTGGCAACAGATGCAGTTTGTGCCACGCCGCGCGAAAGGTGTAGGACCTTATTGCGTGGATCATAGTTATCGGTCAGATTGCCTGATACCGGCTCAACTCGGACACCGTACAATCCTCCGGCAGTGATTAGTCTCTGAGCAGCCTGTAAACCGGTCATCTGGCTGCGGGAAGCCACCCGGCTCCATTTATTGTAGGCAGCTTTGACATACCAGGATGTCAATGCCATCAATATAAAAGCAGGGATCATAAATATCATGTAGTTAATGTTTAAGAACATTAGTCACCTCCAAAAGATAACCAGGTATCTCTTATCTTAAGGCTTCAGAAACAATTGTACTGCAGCATCCAGTTGAGGATCAAGCCCGGCTTTGTAATCGTCTGCTGTTCTTTCGACCACCACATCTGGAGTTAATCCAATTCCGTGGATGGTATTCCCATTGGGTGTCAACCATTTGGCAATGGTGACACGGACTGCACCCTGATTATCTGACAGGGGGATCCAACTTTGAACAGAACCCTTGCCGTATGTTGTGACACCGACCAATTGTCCACGGCCGCGATCTTGTATGGCACCCGCCACGATCTCAGATGCTGATGCGCTGAATTCATTTACAAGAACTACCATGGGAATGTCGGTTGCTAGGCCGCCTTTCATGGCGGTATAGGTATCACGGGTTCCGTCACCATATTGTTCATACATGATGACACCGTCCCCAATGAATTGAGAGGCTACGTCAATGGCGGTATTCAAGTAACCGCCGCCATTGTCACGGAGGTCTAGGATCAAACCCTTGGGGTTTTTATCTATGAGGTCACCGAGAATGCGATGGAGATCTGAGCTGGTTTCATCACCAAAAGTCGTGATGGTCACATACGCCAGGTTATCTTTGGTGATCTCTCCGGTTACGCTTGGGATATTGATATTTTCCCGCACGATGTCAAATTCTAATAGATCTTCAACATCCGCACGTTTTATGCTCAGGTGAACTTTCGTTCCTGCAGGACCGATCACTTTCAAGCGCACCAGTTCAGGGTTGATCCCTGTCATATCCACACCGTCGATAAAACGGATCTCATCCCCGGGGTGTAGTCCGGCTTTTTCTGCGGGATATCCCTTCATGGGATTGACGATCGTAAGGTAATCTCCGGTTGTGTCAACGTAGGCGCCGATGCCTTCATATTTTCCATTGAGACTGACATTGGCATCCTGGTATTCTTGCGGGTCCATAAAACTGGAATGCTGGTCCCCCAGGGATTCCATCATGCCCTTTATGGCGCCCCGCATCAGGACGGTATTATCAAGTGGTTGATCGACATAATTATCATGAAGGATCTGCCAGGTTTCCCAGAATGGTTTGAAGAGAGTTTGCAGATCCTGAGGGGTGTCTCCCTGGGTGGTGTCAACGGTTAACGTGGGGGTTGGCAACAGGGATGGAAATACCGATGTTCCACCTGGCATCAAATGCCCGGCGACAAAACCACCAGCAAAGGATCCGGATACCAGAACACCCGCAATCATTAAGACCAAAACAACCCGAAAAGCTTTATTCTTTAACATTCATGTACTCCTTAATGGTGGTTGGTATCTTTAGGTTGACTGCTACTAAAAAAATTTTATAACCACCTTTGCTCATTTCAAACATATCACAATGAGCTTAAAAGCAGATGAAATTGTAAACGAAATACATATGAAGAGCGTTAATAAATCATATGGATTGTAATAAACAAGGCAAGTCTCTAAGGTTTACCAGCGTGGCATCGGCTGCATCATTATGATTTGGATCCTGTCCATAAAGGATCGTGTAAAAACCGAATTCGCGACCTGCCAGGGTGGTTTTGGGTTGATCGTCCACCAGGATGCAATTCTGAGGCTCTGTTTCCCCCGCCAGATCCAGCGCAATTTTCAAGGCAGGTTGCATTGGTTTGCAGTAGGGATTCATCGCGTTAATATCCACGATCTGTTCAAAACAATTCTGTAGACCAAGCGCATCAAGTACGCGTTGCGCATGGTTGGTATCTGCATTGGTGAAGATCAATTTGCGGTAAGGTAACTCTTTCAGCATTTGTTGTAATGATTTATCAGGCTGCAGGTATTCGTGCACAGGTATATCATGCACGAAGGCAAGATATTCTTTCGTGTCGATCTTATAGGTCATTTGCAATCCCCTCAATGTCGTGCCATACTCGAGAAATAATTTTTCGCGAAGTTCAGGTATCTCATTCCAACCGATCGACAAGCGCTGGTGCATATAAAGGTTCATGCGCTCTCTGATCATTTTCCAAATTCCGGAGGAAGAGGGATAGAGCGTATCATCCAGGTCAAAAAAGATCGTTGTGTAAGGCATGCAGGTATTATAAAGAAAAAAACGTATAATAGGAACATGGATATACATGTACTCCCCCCTGAGATCGCCTCCCAGATCGCGGCAGGTGAGGTGGTGGAACGTCCCGCTTCAGTGATCAAGGAATTATTGGAAAATGCCTTGGATGCAGGTGCGCGTAGCATAATGATCAACATCCTCGATGCCGGACGAGGATTGATGGAAGTTGAGGATGACGGTTGTGGGATCCCGGCACCACAGTTGGAACTTGCGCTCGCCCGGCATGCCACCAGTAAACTTAACCAGGCATCCGACCTATTTTCGATCTCAACTTTGGGTTTTCGGGGTGAAGCTCTGGCTTCGATTGGGTCTGTCTCGCGTTTAACCATTGTCTCCCGTACCAGGGATGTTGAAGTGGGTGCCCGTTTACAGGTGGAAGCGGGTATTTCTGGTGCCCTGGAAGCAGTGGCAACACCACCCGGCACACTTGTGCGGGTGGAGGACCTTTTCTTCAATGTTCCAGCCCGTCTAAAGTTTCTGAAGTCCGATACGACCGAGCGCCGCGCAGTGGATACCCTGGTAACTCGCTATGCAATGGCTTACCCTGATGTGCGCTTTAAATTGATGGAAGGCAAGGCTCCCAAATTGCAGACCAGCGGTGATGGTGACCAACGTGCCATCCTGGCCGCCCTGTATGGGGTGGATGTAGCCCGCCAGATGCTGGAAGTTTTGGCAGAAGAGGATGGAATAAAGTTGAAGGGTTTCATCAGTCCTACATCCATCACCCGTTCAAACCGGCGCGAGATCATCTTTTTCATCAATGGTCGTTGGGTGCAGGATACGCCTCTGACCACTGCCTTGAACAACGCATACCACACCTTGTTGATGGTGGCTCGTTACCCGATGGCGGCATTGTTCATGGAAGTCGACCCGGCTGATGTGGATGTGAATGTCCACCCTGCTAAAGCAGAGGTGCGCTTTCGAAACCAGGACCGTATCTTCAGCTTTGTGCAGCGGGCAGCCCGGCGCGCCCTTCTTGCGTACGCTCCTGTTCCGTCTCTATCTCCCCAGGTACTATGGGGCAGTTCCAGCCCTCAAGCCAGGGCTATTGATCCGACCTGGAATTTTTCACAAGCTGATTCATCATCTCATTCGGATTCCCCGGTTAATAATGGCGAACAGGATAAAAACAATTCACCTCTCTCCTTGCCGGGATATGAGGTACCCATCCTTCGCCTGGTAGGACAGATCGGTTCAACGTACCTTGTAGCTGAAGGACCGGATGGATTGTACCTGATCGATCAACATGCTGCCCATGAACGGGTTCTTTTTGAAAAATTGATGGCTCAACATGAGAAAAAGAATATACCATCGCAAACTTTGATGACACCTGTGACGGTGCAATTGACACCTGCCCAGGCTTCTCTTATCCAGGAACAATTACCCATTCTGGCTCATTTTGGTTTTCATGTTGAACCATTTGGACCCGGTACCTTTCAAGTGCGTGCTTTGCCTGTTTTGTTTGCAAATGGCGACCCGGCAGCGGCATTGCGTGCCATCGTGGAGGATTTTGAGGAAGACGAAAGTCCCCTTCAAAACGAGATCGAAGCACGCCTAGCCGGGAGAGTTTGCAAACGCCTGGCGGTCAAAGCCGGACAGGGACTGTCTCCTGAAGAACAACGCTCGTTGCTTAACGACCTTGAAGTTTGTAATTCGCCTCGTACCTGTCCGCATGGACGTCCGACCATGATCCATCTGCCGGTGGACATGCTTGAACGCCAGTTTGGTCGCAAAGGTTCCAGGTGATCTTCGACTAGTAAATCAGAAGGGAACTTGATCGCTTGGCTATGAAGTTTTTGTTGCGTAGATCGGGATGAAAACACTGAAAGTTGTGCCTTCTCCAGAGATGCTCTTGACTTCAATCCTTCCCCCATGTCCCTGGATGATCTGTTTGCATATTGAAAGCCCTAAACCAGTGCCAACAACTTGATCTTCGCTGCTTTTCACCCGGAAGAATTTTTCAAATAGGTGTGGTATGGCATAATCTGGGATACCGATACCATAGTCTTCGATCTGGATCATGACTTCGCTGGAATAAGCCCTTGCTCCGATCCTTACCATCCCCCCATTTGAATTGTATTTAATGGCATTGCTGAGCAAATTCATGATAACTTGTTTGATCTTTTCCCGGTCAGCTTCGATCATTGGTAATGCCTGCGGGATATCAAGTTGGATGTGGATGTGTGAATCATCCGCCCGGGTTTGCATCAAAATTCCGCATTCCTCCAACAATGTTTGCAAGTCAAATTTATTGGTATTGTATTGAACCCTTCCGGATTCCAGGCGGGCTACATCCAGAAAACTTGTAGCCAGATCATTCAAACGGGTACTTTCAGCATGGATGCTTTGACCGAGTTTCTGGCGTTGTTCCATCGACAATTCAGGCTTTAGCATCATAAATGTTGCAGCGGAGATCGAAGTCAGAGGGTTTCGAAGCTCGTGGACAAATTCTGCGATCAGATCGGATTGCTGGAAAAGACGTGTATTTTCGATCGCCACGGCTGCCTGTGCGGCCAGGCCGGTCAGAAGATTTTCATCCGTATCATCAAAATTTCCCATCTTCTTGTTCAATACTTCCAGAACTCCCACTACTTTTTCCTTGGTTATGAGTGGAACACCGATCAATGATCCGGTTTTGAATTGGGTCACTCGTTCTATATGACTAAAGTGGCGCGGATCAGTATGAACATCTTCTGTCCGAACGGTTTGGCGGTTTAGTACGATCCAACCTGCGATGCTGCCTTGCAATGGTACGATTAACCCGCGCATCTCCGGTGAATCCAGATTGGTTGCAGCCTGGAAAAAGAGCTGTTTTCCAGCATCATCATATAATAAAATGGAGGCTGCCTCGGCTTCTGTGATCTTGACTGCAGAATTGATGATCCGACCTAACAATAGATCCAGGTCCAGGGTGGAGGTCAGATCATGGGCAATATCGATCAAGGCACGATACCCTTCAAGAAGTTTTTTGTTATTGTTCATTTAGTACTTTCTTCGCAATTGCTGGAATTACACTGGCAACATCTTCCGTGATAAGTACATCCGCACGCACCCCCAGGTAGGTGGGTGTCTGGTTGATGATAATTAGATGAGCACCTCTATCCAGTGCTTGCATAGGCAGATTTGCCACCGGCAGCACTTCCAGGGAGGAACCAGCCACCAGCATCAAGTCACAAGTTCTGGCCTCTTCCTGTGCAATTCTCCAGGCGGAATGAGGCATTTGTTCGCCAAACAGGATCACATTCGGTTTTAATAATCCTCCACAATCTGGGCAACAGGGAAGTTTCCCATGATCTACCAATGGTTGAATAAATGGGGCGCTGGATGTCCGTTTAAAGCAACAGGTACACGACATACTTTGCAGAGTGCCGTGGGTCTCATGGACATTGACCGATCCGGCCTTCTGATGCAGGTTGTCTATGTTTTGTGTGATGATGGATTTAATGAATCCAGCATGCTCCAGTAGGGCCAGGGCATGATGGGCGGCATTAGGTCTGGCATTGAGGATACAACTTATCAGCGGGCGCATCCACTCAAAAAAACGTTCCGGTTGGTATCGGAAGGTCGTTAAAGAAGCAACTTCGAGAGGTTCATCATATGACCATAAACCGGTGCCTTCCGAGCGAAAATCCGGGATCCCAGAAGGTGTTGAGATCCCGGCACCGGTCAGGATTATGCTGCGCTTGGATTTGCAGATCAATTCCCCTGCAAATTTGATCGATTCTAGGACACTTTGGGAGAAATCGCTCATTGTTTCTATGTCGAAGCCTCAATCAGCAGGTCGGCAAGTTTCTTAAATTGCTGTGTCATAGGTGAATTTGGATTTAGAGCTACCGCGGTGGTTTGTTTGCGATTAGCCTGAAATATTTCCTCGGGAGAAGGCATGATCATGACGGGTATCTGATATTCCAATCTCTCCTGAACATAAGTATAGTTCATTTGGGTTTCGGAACGAATTCGATTAACAATGATTGGTGAGATTCTCTTCTTATAAAACCCCAATTCTTCCAGGTTGTTTAGCAAGGATTTGGCATGTATGATCGAATTGGGGATCGGTTCGATCACGACGATCAAGTGATTACACAGTTTAACCAATTTTTGGGTTAATTCCGGCAACCCTGCTCCAAGATCTAATATCACATAAGGTGCCAGGTATCTCAATTTATCCACAAGGGTTTCAAATTGGGCAATTGCTTTTACCAAGGTCGCGTTGTTGGGTTGGCTGGAAGCCAGTATTAGTTTTAATCCATTCTCATGATGCATCAGGCGTTCCTCGATCATCTCCCTTGTAATGGCGCTAGGCTCCATTTTGAGGAGATCAGAGGCGGCAAATGATTCTTCAAAACCCAGGTCAGCTGCGAGGGTGCCAAACCCGGGACGTAATTCAGCAACAATCACATCCATTTTGGAACTCATCAACATTGCGCATCCGAGATTGACAGTTGTGGTCGTGACTCCAAGTCCGCAGCGTGCCGCCAGTACACCAATTGTGTAGCCACGGTTTTCAGTATTATGGGAGGATGGCGTTTTTACGGTTCGTGTGGAACGAGCCAGGAGCGATTTTACATGGGTCAATAATTCTGTCGGGAGCGTGGGTTTGGTGAGGTAATCATCTGCACCTGATTCAAAACCAGCTACTTTGTCGTCGAGTTGCGTTTTTGCAGACAGAATTATGATGGGAATATTGGATGTGTTTGGATTGGATCTTATTTTTCTGGCAACTTCATAACCATCCATATTCGGCATCATGACATCCAAAAGGATAAGATCAGGGCACTGTGCTTCTGCTTGAGCGAAGGCGTTCATTCCATCCGAGGCAGCCAGAATCTCATATCCACTGCGTTGTAGTATTAACCCCACCATGCGCAAAGTATCATGGTCATCATCTTCGATTAAAATCTTTTCTTTCAAATTATTTCCTTGAGCGGATGATAATTGAGTAAGTATAAAACTCCACTTCTTTCAAGTCAACTGATAAATTCCCTGATAAATTCCCCTCAAACAAGTTTTACTCAAAGAACTTTATCATAGCGGGATCTGGACAATTAGAACCAGTTCGAGCCAGCCTCCGAAGTTAAGTCTTGCTGACCAAAAATAGCTACTTCAGCCACAAAATAGATATTATTCCCCGATGATCTTGACCAGTACCCTTTTTGGGCGCATTCCGTCAAACTCAGCATAGAAGATCTGCTCCCAGGTGCCAAAATCCAGCCGGCCATTTGTGATAGCCACGACAACCTCGCGCCCGAGCACTTGTCGCTTCAAATGTGCATCAGCATTATCCTCGCCAGTTCGATTATGCCAGTATTGACTGGTAGGTGCATGGGGAGCAAGTTCTTCCAGTCAGGCATCATAGTCGTGGTGTAGACCGCTTTCATTATCATTGATGAATATCGATGCGGTGATATGCATCGGGTTCACCAGGCAAAAACCCTCCTTGATACCGCTCTCTTGCAGGCAGGATTTCACTTGTGAAGTGAGATTTAGAAAACCGCGTCGGGCGGGAATGTTCACAATAATCTCTTTACGATACGACTTCATATAGAAACCTCTTCTTTAATAAATTGATTGGGGGAATACCCTACCATTTATTCTGAAGGTTCTGCCAGTAGATTGCAATCGAACAGGATCACCTTATGTGCATGTCCTTGTAATTATTAAAAGAGCTCCAACGGATATGACCTTGGCTGGAAAATCATTCAGAATTTAGTTTTCTCGTTGTTAAACGTGTCACTCCAATGTCTTTTCCACGACCACTGTTACCTCACTTAGAAGGGCTGCGACTGCACCGATGGCTACCAGTGTGGGTGCCAAAACTGCGCCAACGACTCCAATCGTCAATGGGATCTCCATGAGGATATTACCTTCTTTATTCTTGATGATTATTCGCTGGATATTTCCCTGGCGGACGAGGCCTTTGATCCGTGCCAATAATTCTTCGCCATTGAATGTAAATTCTTCTGTCCTGGTTTGCTTTTCAGTCATTTCTATTCACCTTGATCATGGTTTTTGAAGACGAAAGTACTCAACTGTAAATAATACCGCGCTGATGATCAATATTGCCAGACCCACGTTAATATTTACATTATCCGTTGTGCAAAGGATGGAACCTGCGAGCAGCCCTACTGCAGACGAAATTAAACGGGTTTGTGAATTTGACATGTGGGTCTCCTTTTATGAAATAGATTGGCAAGATATAACTTGCCCGTCAGCTGATTTTGATGGAGTAGTTCGTTTATAAATTGAAGTATTTTTTTTCCAATCTCGATCATATCTATAGTTTAAACGATTTTGATCAAATCTGAACCAATTTTAATCATGGAAAATAATTGGTCGAAATCCTTCGGAATTTCGTCTATGGAATACTTATAATAGGAGGTTTCAGTCTTTACAGTCTTAATATGAAAGGAATAAAAGATGAATTGCCTGAATTGCTCTGCTGAGAATTTCATCGGGGCTGGAATCTGCAATGCGTGTGGTTCTCCTTTGGATTCTCGAAACAAAACTTTTTTCCAAGAAACAAAATGGATCTGGTCAACTTTCATGATCTTATTCATTATCTCGATCCCATGTTGTGCCTTTTTGGGCTATCGTTCAAATCGGATTATATGGACTCTGGGTCTTCGATAAGGGTTTTGAGAAGACAGGCGATCATGAAATTTACTAATAATCAATCATTCTAATTCTTTGCGGTGTCAATGTTTGGATATTTAGTATGATATTGTGTTATGAGGTAGGCTGCTTGACCCATTATTTTGCTACTTTTGATCTACTTTTATTTTATTTCGCTTTTCCTCCAGGATTTCCTTACTGGAGGAATTTACTTTAATATTAATAAAATACTAAGATGCTTAAAATATGCCTTATGCTATAATCTCAACTCGAAAGGGTAATCATGTTAAGAAAATTTGTAAAATTATTCGGGGGAGACCCCAACAAAAAAGAGATCGAAAAATTGGGTGAAATGGTTGCCCGGATCAATGCGATGGAAGCTGAATATGAAGCTCTCAGCGATTCTGAACTCCAGCATAAGACAGTTGAATTTAAAGAACGTATTGCTAAAGCGTTGGTCGGTCTCGAAGACGAAAATGAAATCATCCAGGCTCAGGCTGATGTTCTCGATGAGATCCTGCTGGATGCTTTCGCGACAGTTCGCGAAGCCAGTAAGCGCACCCTTGGTCAGCGCCCGTACGATGTACAGTTGATAGGTGCAACCGTACTTCACCGTGGTCAGATCGCCGAAATGCGCACTGGTGAAGGTAAAACTCTCGTAGCAACGCTTCCGGTTTATTTGAATGCGCTCACAGGGAAAGGCGTTCACCTCATCACGGTCAATGATTACCTGGCACGCCGCGATGCGCGCTGGATGGCACAGGTCTATCACTTCCTTGGGCTTAGTGTCGGCATATTACAGATGGCTTCTGCCACAGAGAATGGCAAGAAAGCCTTCCTTTATGATCCCGATCGTGGATCCGCCAGGGAAGATCAGGACAAGTTACGGCTGGTGGATCGAAAACTGGCTTATGATGCCGATGTCGTTTATGGCACCAACAGCGAATTCGGATTCGATTACCTGCGCGATAACATGACAATGAACATGGCGGACCGGGTCCAGCGGGGGCACCATTATGCCATTGTCGATGAAGTCGATAATGTCTTGATCGATGAAGCCCGCACACCGCTCATCATTTCTGGCCCTGCCTCGGGGGACGTGGAATGGTATGGGCGCATGGCCCAATTGGTGCGTCAATTAAAAATTGAAGATTACGAGGTCAGCGAGAAGGATCGCAGCATCTCCTTGACTGAGATCGGTACGGTCCATGTAGAGCAGCTGCTCGGTCAACCCTTGCGGGACCCGGAACGCCCGGAAGATGTCACTCCCGAACAAGCCCGCCTTCTTGGTTACCTAGAGCAAGCCTTGCGTGCCCAGTTCCTTTTTCATCGAAACAAGGATTACCTGGTTCAGGGAGGTAAGGTCATCATCGTTGATGAGTTTACCGGGCGGCTTATGCCGGGTCGCCGCTGGTCGGATGGTCTGCATCAAGCGGTCGAAGCCAAGGAAGGTGTCAGAGTCGAACCGGAAAATATCACTTATGCCACCATTACATTGCAAAATTATTTTCGCATGTACAAGAAACTTTCTGGCATGACAGGTACAGCCTTGACCGAAGCAGAGGAATTTTCCGAGATCTACAAGCTCGAAGTTCTCCCGATTCCAACCAACCTTGAATACCAGGTTGCCAATGCCAGTACCGATCTGGTCGAAGTTCACGCCCAGGATGAATATAACTACAAGTACACCTGTTATGCCCGCTCAGATGATCCAGAATCCATGCCGGTATTCTGGAAGCGCAAGGATTACCCGGATGTAATCTACCGGACTTCCGAAGCCAAACTTCGTTCCATCGTGCATGAGATAATCTCTTTTCATATCCAGGGGCGCCCTTTGCTGGTTGGTACTACCTCTGTGGAAGGCTCAGATCGCCTCTCTAACCGTCTTCGCGCTGATCCGGTTCGCCGTCTCTTGCAGGTCTATCTCGGCAGACATTCCTGGCTCAAAGCCAATGATCGTGTTGAAGACGGTCGTTTGATCGCCGAACTTGCAGAGTTTAACAAGCCCCTCGAAAAGATTCAGCCCAATGATCTGCGCGCTTTGTACCGCGACCTGGGGCTTTCCTTGAATCTTGAAGAGACCGCCAATATAAACCTTTTGATCGAGTTCATGGGATTATCGCCCACTGATGAGCCGCGTCTGAAGGCAGTTATTCAAGGTGGCGTCTCCCACCAGGTTCTGAATGCCCGCAAGCATACCGAGGAAAGCCAGGTGATCGCTGGTGCCGGTGCGTTCGGATCGGTGACCATTGCCACCAATATGGCAGGTCGTGGTGTCGACATTAAACTCGGAGGGGAGATCGCCGAAGAGATATTGATGATCGTCAACCGTGTCTTGCGCAAGGCTGGTTATGATGAACCCTACGAAATGTCGCTGGAAGAAAGACGACAGAAATTGCTCATGCTCGATCCCGCCTCCTTCGGCATCTATGAAACAGAGATAAAGTATTTCCTGCAATATTTCGAAGATATGGAAAAAGTTCGTTCCCTCGGTGGGTTGCATGTCATTGGTTCCGAGCGTCATGAATCGCGCCGTATAGATAACCAATTGCGGGGTCGTGCTGCCCGTCAGGGCGATCCTGGTTCTTCGCGCTTCTATCTCTCCCTCGAAGATGATCTTATGAGAATGTTCGGCGGCGAGCAGGTTAAGAACATGATGGAACGTTTGCATATTGATGACGCTTATCCGCTTGAACACCGGATGGTGACCGGTATTATCGAGCAGTCCCAGAACAGGGTCGAAGGTGCGAACTTTGATGTCCGCAAGCACTTGTTGGAATATGATGATGTCCTAAATACCCAACGAATGCGCATTTATTCCCAGCGAGACCGCGTCTTTGAGAAGGAAGATCTCTCAGACGATGTAAATGAATTGTTGGTGAGTGAAATTCAACACCGGGTCCCACCAGCTTTCCAGGATGATGAAGGACCCTGGCGATT
>Ga0172368_10000877_pt1 | contig 42395 bp, 50 predicted proteins | sample Lak11m_FD_114540 | JGI IMG/M metagenome (GOLD analysis project Ga0172368, IMG submission 114540) | Freshwater microbial communities from Kabuno Bay, South-Kivu, Congo - kab_022012_11m | ecosystem: Environmental > Aquatic > Freshwater > Lake | place: Democratic Republic of the Congo: South-Kivu... | reverse complement strand
ATTTACTCAGTATAATGAGTAAAATAAAACCCTCATTACAAGAAAACCAGCCCGTCAAAACTCAACCGGCTTTGCCAGTATCTCCCGCACCTTGATATTGAAAAAACGGTTTGAGGAATCGGCTGCGATGACCGCCGCCGTGTCAGCGCCGCGGCCCGAGCCGCCGACCGCTATTACGTCTTCCGCCGGGATGAGCCCGGCGTCCGCGGCCATGGCAGCAATCTCCACACACACCTTTATGCCCTGGCCGAACATCCGCAGGGTATCCGCCACCACCTGCTCATGGGAAAAATTATAGCGCGTGCGCAGCGCTGCACCCAGCCCGCGCAAAACATGCGTTCCCGTATAAACAATGCCGCCGAGGATTGTAATTTCCTCGCGCACCTTCCGGTAAAACTCCTGCTCACCGGGCTCTTTGAAGCCGCTGTTGTGGGTAACAATAATTACCTGAACGCCTGACTCGTGAAACAGCCGTGCTGCTGCAAGCCCGGTCTCGCCGGCTGTTGAGGCAACAAGGACAAAGCGAATGCCCCGCTTTAGCGCCTCTTCTTTTGCAATCCGCAGGGTGTCCTGCGTGTTTTCTTTTCCTGCCTTCTGAAAATACACTGTGGCCTCTTGGCTATGTAAATTAAAGCACCTTATCCATGAGGTCCCGTGGGCTTGCTGCCGGGGGGCTCTTGGACTCGCTTTCCTCCCACACCATCTGGCAGTTGCCCTCAAAAAGCACGCCTTCGGCAATGACCAGTCCGCCGGTTTTGATGTTTCCCCTGAGCTTGCCGTGAGAGGTAATCTCGAGCCTGGTCTTTGCTGTGATATTGCCGTGCACTTCCCCGCTCATAAGCACCGTGTCCGCGGTAATATCCGCCTCAACCTTGCCGGTTTCACCGATGATGACGCAGGCATCACTCATGATTTTACCTTTGAACACGCCTTCCACGCAGACATTCTCCCGGGATGAAATTATCCCCTCGATCATGGTACCGTTGCCGATTGTGGTATCCCGCGGTATTGATTCCACTGTCTCGTACCGGGGATAGGTATCTGTTTCAGCATTTTTTTTGAAAATGCTCATAAAAACCCCCTGTTAAAAGCTGCCAGCTGCCCAGGCAGTGCTGAGTGCTGAGTAACGAGTAATGAGTTGGGAGCTTGGCGTCCTTCTAAACTGCCAATCCCTAATCCCGAAATCCTAATCCCATGAGTTGACTTTACCTCATAAACCACAACCCTTGTCAAGGAGAATGTGGGCGGCGACCGCTATATCCCACAAACCACAGAGCACACAGAGAAAACATGCCTGATAAAAGACTGAAAATAGCTGAGCTCTCAATGCTTGCAATTTTTTCCTCTGCGGCCTCCAGGGTTTTATTCTCTTTTTTAGGATTGAAATGATCACCCTATCCGGCATACAGCGATACTACAGGGTACCCCATCCCAGTCATTAATTTTGAGAACACAGAGTATATCTCTGTGATCTGTGGTTCCGCCTGTATCCACATCCCCGACACAGGTTGTTATAGCTTCATTTATTAAAATATGGTATTAGTTCAGCAACTTAAATGCTTGCCGCAGCGCTGCTCTTTTCTTATAATTGCCGCACCGGCATGAATGAAGGTTATGCCCTGGCTTCCCTACGTGAACGATGATTTCTGCATCGGGTCCATTCAGTACAGCTGCTGCAGCTCGTGCGGCCTCATGCTGACGCATGCCGCCCGCTACCCGCAGCAGGGCGAACCACTCTGTCAGGAATGCTGTGACACATTAAAAGGGGCCCCGGAGCCAGGCGCTAAAAGCTCATAGACGCTCTTCATGTCGGGTAGGAGCGGCTTGCAGCAGCTAATGCGGGCGCGCTTAAATGCGCTCCTGCAATACAAAATAATATAATGACGGGTCACATACCAATGATTAAAAAACTCTCTCCCCTTGTTCTCTGCCTGCTGCTCGGATGCAGCCAGCATTCAGGTGGACTGGTAGAATCCACCGGCTCAATCGAGGCCACACAGATTGATATCCGGGCCGAGGTCGGGGGAAAAATTCTCAAGCTCAATTTTGACGATGGCGACCGGGTAACAAAGGCCGCGGTGTTTGCCGAGATAGACCGGGAAAAGCTTGAATACCAGCTCCAGGAGGCCCAGGCCCGCCTGCGGGAAAGCGAGGCCCAGCTGGCGCAGCTGCAGAGCGGGTTCAGGGTGGAAGAGGTGGGCAAGGTAAAAGAAATATTTCTTGAAGCGCAGGTGCAGATGGAGGAGGCCCAGCGGGAATATAACCGGGTGCTCAAACTCTACCGGGAGAAGGTCGCTGCTACGGACATGAAGGACCGGGCAGAGACCGCGTACCAGTCCGCCCGCAGGCGCTATGAAGCGGCAAGTAACGATTATCAAATGCTCAAAAAGGGTTACCGTGAGGAAGAGATAGCCCGGGCCCTGGCGGCAAAAGAAAGCATTGAAGCGGCAATCAGGCTCATCCAGCGCAGCATTAAGGACGCGACCGTACCCATCCCCACAAACGGCATCATGCAGGAGCGCTACGTGGAGCTTGGCGAGCTGGTGACGCCGGGCAGCATCATGGCCACAGTCACCGATCTCCATGATATGTGGATAATGGCCTATGTCTCTGAAAAGAACCTCGGCAACATAAAGCTCGGCCAGAGCGCCGAGGTATTTGTCGACTCCTTTCCGGGAAAACCGTTCCCGGGAAAAGTCACCTATATCTCCACCGAAGCGGAATTCACCCCGAAAAATATCCAGACCAAGGAAGAGCGGGTCAAGCTGGTCTACGCGGTCAAGGTGCAGATCGACAACACTAAGGAGCTGTTAAAAGTCGGCATGCCTGCTGATGTTGTCATAAAGGCAAGCCAGAGCTGAACCAGCGCCACGCTCTAAAAGATAGATTATTACCATGCCGGCAATCACCACCACCAATCTCACCAAAAAATTCGACCGCGTAACCGCCGTCAATAATCTGAACCTGTCCATCGAGAAGGGGGAAATCTTCGGCTTTCTCGGCCCCAACGGCGCCGGGAAATCAACCACCATCCGCATGCTGTGCGGCATCCTTGAGCCGACCAGCGGCGACGGCCGGGTGGGCGGGTTTGATATCAACCGGGAGTCCGAGCAGATTAAAAAAATCATCGGCTACATGTCCCAGAGCTTCGGCCTGTACCAGGACCTGACCGTGGAGGAGAACCTTAAATTTTATTCCCGGCTTTATATTGCCGACCGCAAAACCGCGCTCCAGCACATCGAGGCAGTGGTCGAGCTGCTGCAGCTTGACCCCTACCGCAAGCGGCTGGCGGCAAATCTTTCCGGCGGCTGGCGCCAGCGCCTGGCCCTTGCCTGCTCGGTGGTGCACCGGCCGCAGCTCATTTTTCTTGACGAGCCGACCGCGGGCATTGACCCGGTATCCCGGAGAATCCTCTGGGATTTTCTCTATGAGCTTGCCCACGACGGCACCACCCTGTTTGTCACCACCCATTACATGGAAGAGGCTGAACGCTGCAACAAGATCGGCTTCATCTGGAAGGGGGACCTGGTGGCCTGTGACACCCCGGAGGGCGTGAAGCAGGGCCTGATGCGGGAGCAGATACTGAGCCTGAAGTGCCCGGACCTTAACAGCGCCTACAAATACCTGCGCACCCACAGCCTGGTGAAAGATGTCAACCTCTATGGCGATGAAATACACCTGGTGGTGGAAGATGCCGCCGCCGCCATCCCCGAGCTGAAAAAATCCCTCGCTGCGGCGCACCACACGGTTGAAACCCTGGAGCAGATTCAGCCCTCTATTGAAGACGTGTTTGTGTCTTTATCTAAAACCACCAGCACCGGGTAGACGCCGCATGTTTCGCAGAATTTACGTTGTCGTGTTAAAAGAGCTGATCCAGATCAGGCGCGATATCATCGCGCTCATGCTGCTCTTTATGCTGCCGGCGTTTCTGCTCTTTATTTTCGGTTTTGCCATCAACCTCGACATTCGCAGAATCCCGCTTGCCGTGCTTGACTACGACCGGTCGGAAAATTCCCGCACCCTGGTGGACCGCTTTGTCACCTCAGGCTATTTTGTGCTGGTTAAGCACCTCACCTCGGAGGAAGAGATCAACCGGCTGCTTGACCGCGGCGAGGTCAAGGTGGTCCTGAAAATCCCCACTAATTTCGAGCGCGACGTGCTGAAGGGGAAAAGCACGCCGGTACAGGTGCTGATTGACGGCACCGACAACAATACCGCTACCGTGGTCATGGGCTATGCCCGCACCATCATTCAGGAGCAGTCGCGGGACGCGCTTCTCGGGCTGTTGCGGGCAAGCGGGGGAACGAGTTTTGCCGCCCTGCCATCCCTCGACGTGCGGCCCGATATCTGGTACAACCCGGAGCTGCGCAGCATCAATTTCATGGTGCCGGGGCTCATCGGCATCATCATGATGGTGATCGCAGTGGTCAACATGTCAGTGTCGATCGTGCGGGAAAAAGAGCGCGGCACCATTGAGGCCATCATGGTCTCGCCCCTGAAGCCCTTTGAGCTGATGCTGGGAAAGATCATTCCCTACATTATGATCGCCGTCACCGACCTTTTGCTCATAATACTTTTGAGCCGCTATTTTTTCGCGGTCCCGTTCCGGGGCAGCTTCTGGCTGTTCATGTTCCTGTCGCTCATTTTTCTCTCTTCCGCGCTTGCCACGGGTCTTTTTATCTCAAGCATTACCAAGACCTGCCAGGTAGCGTGGCTCATCAGCTTCCTGACCACCATACTGCCATCCATCATCCTGTCCGGGTTTATTTTTCCGATCTCGAGCATGCCGTGGCCCATCCAGCTCATCAGCTACAGCCTGCCGGTAAAATATTATATCACCATACTGCGCGGCATCATCCTGAAAGGCGTGGACCTGACGACCCTCTATCCGCAGGCGCTGATACTTTTCGGTTTTGCAGTGGCGCTCATCACGGTGAGTTCGTTCAGATTCAAAAAACGTATTGCATAGGGTATGAGTATCCAGCGCATTATCGCAATCATCATAAAAGAGCTCCTGCAGCTGAAACGGGACAAGAAGATGTACCCGCTGCTCTTCACCGCGCCCCTTGTCCAGCTCGTGGTGCTCGGCTATGCCGCGACCTTTGATATAAAAAACATCCCCACCGGCATCCTCGACCAGGACAACAGCTACATGAGCCGCCAGTACACCGACGCCTTTTCCTACAACGGATATTTCAATATTTGCTGCCGCGCGAACACCCGCGACGAGCTGTGCCGCCTGCTCGATGCCGGGGACATAAAAATAGGCATTGATATCCCGCGGGACTTCCAGAAGGACCTGAAAAAAAACCTGCCGGCCCAGGTGCACGTGCTGGTTGACGGCGCTGATTCCAACAGCGGCACCATCGGCCTCACCTATGTGAACATCATCTCCCAGAAGTTCTCTTCAAAGCTCATCCTCCAGAGCATCGACACGGCCGCCTTCCGCGAGGGAGATTTCCTCGGGACCTGGCGCCGGGAGATCGGGAAATCAATGCTGGTCGATGACGCCATGCGCATCTGGTACAACCCGGAGCTTATCAGCAAATACTTTTTTGTCCCCGGCGTTATCTGCATGATCCTTCTGATCGTCACCACCAACCTGACCTCTTTGAGCCTGGTCAAGGAAAAGGAGATCGGCACCATGGAGCAGCTGATGGTGACGCCGGTGAAAGCAAGCGAGATACTGCTGGGAAAGCTCGTCCCCTTTATCATCATCGGCTTTTTAGATGTCATCTTCATCGTGCTGGCCGCGCTGTTCATATTTGACGTGCACGTGAAGGGCAGCCTCGTGCTCCTGTTTCTTTTTTCCGGGTTTTTTCTCTTCTCAACCCTTGGCCTGGGCATATTTATTTCCACGATAAGCCGCAGCCAGGAGCAGGCCATGATCATCGCGTTCTTTTTTATCCTGAACATGAACATGCTCTGCGGCGTCATCTTCCCTATTGAGAACATGCCGATCATTATCCAGTGGTTTACCTACCTTTTGCCGTTGCGCTATTTCGCGATTATTGTGCGGGGGCTTTTTCTGAAGGGCGTGGGGCTTGATGTTCTCTGGGACCAGGGCCTGTATCTGCTTTTGTGCGGGATTATCATCTTTGCCCTGAGTCTCAGCCGGATGAAGAAAAAAGTATCCTAACAGGCTGTTGAAAAACACCCATCTGCTGCGTTACGCTCATCCCTCGTCATTGCGACGTACCAAAAAGTACGTCTCATTCCCCAGAATTTCGCGTGCCTTGCATCTGGCTGTTTTTGACCAGCCTGGAAAAACTACTTTTTCAACAACCTGCTAAATAAGTTGCGGAGTTTGGGAGTTAAGGGGTTGCAGAGTTGAAGGATAAAAAAATACGGAGCTTTGCAACCAGGCACACAGCTCCGCGTGAAAAAAATATTGTCGAACCGCGCTATTCGATAATCATTACGCTGCATTCAGCGCATCGAGCGCCTTTATAACTTCCGCCACATGGGTGAACGCAGGCCCGCCGCCCATGAGAACAGCCACCCCTGCTGCTTCCAGTATCTCTTTTCGCGTTGCCCCGGCTGCAACAGCTTTCTGAGTATGCAGATAAATGCAGGGCACGCAGTGCTGGGCCACAGCAATGCCCAGGGCCACAAACTCTTTTTCCTTAGTGGTCAGCGCGCCCGGCTCCAGGCTTTTACCCACCAGACCCTGGAAGCTCTTCAGTACCTCGGGAATATCCTGGGCCATTTTCTGGGTTGATTTCGTAAATTCTTTAAAAAAATTCTGCACGTCATTTTCCATGCTCGTTCTCCTTTAAGCCGGCAATCAGTTAATTTCAGATAAAAAAAGTCAGGGAGCCGAGGCCGGTAAAGCCGCTCAACGCCCTGACTGAAATCTTTTTTATTGCGCTGTTCGAGGTGCTTTCAGTTTCAGCAGTTCCAGTCGAGAATACCCGAGGTACTTCCAGAACGAGCTGTCCCTGCTGTGGCATTTGTTGCAGCCGTTGAGATTGTCTTTGGTCGCGTAGCCGAGAGCGTTTTCACCCTTCTGTACGCCGTGGTCGATTTTAAGGGCGCAGACCATGGGGAAGGGAATCACCATGAGAAGGGCTTTGCGCAGCCTAAAATTATACGGCGGGCTGCCTGCCGGAAGCCATCCCGAATCATCCATGCCCTTGTTGGCTGCAGCTTCCAGGTCCCCGTCAACCAGAAAGTCCTTCAGCTTGTAGGCAACCGGCTGCAGCACTCCCAGATCAAACCAGAGCAGCGCTTCGTAGCGTTTAAACGCGGTTATTTTAGAGCCGTCACCAGCGCGATTGCCCTTCTTGCTTCCGATCGGGCCGATGGGGCAGGGTCCCTCAAGCACACCTTCCCAGCCGCCGGATTTACCGTTGAACCAGCGGTACTCGGGCGCCACGCCGTAGTGCACCTCATCCTTGAATTCATAGAAATCGCCGTCGGCCGTCTTAATGGGATAGCGCAGGTCGCGCTTCATCAGGCCGCCGGCATGGGTGATGTGACAGGTCTGGCAGGCAAGATAAGCGGTGTGCTTATCAAGCGTGTCTTTATAATAGTTAGCGGAATTTTTATGCGGCGCGGTGCCGTGACAATTTGCGCTTGAGCAGTCCAGCGTATCCGGAACTTTATCGTGCGCCCAGGAGACATTGTGCTGTCCGAACTGGGTTTTGTGTTCGCCTATAAAATGGCACTCGGCGCACCTGATCCCTGCTTTTGCATGAACGTCATTGTCAATGGTTTCGGTCTCCTGCACGCCTGAGCCGTTATCATAGGTCAGCTGATAGGGTTCTGCCACATAGTCAGTTCCGTACTTGAAACCTTTCGTCATCTTGCCGTCCGGGGCAAACACTTTGCCGCCGCTGTTTTCATGGCAGCGTTTGCAGGCAATTGCCGTGACTTTGCCGCCGACTGTTTTTGCATCCGCGACACTTGCCGTGGTCCAGTAGCCAATACCCTGGTCATTAGTAAGAACAGTGCGCTGGCCCGCATCTCCGCCGCCGTTATAGGTTACGCCGTGGCACAGCACGCAGTCTATCTGGTCTTTTGATTTATCCGTTACGTCAAGCGGTTGCCCCTGCAGGGTAACCGGCATTGCATCAACCCCTGCAGCTACGTGACAGAGGCCGCAGCCGGCGTTCTTTTTGTGCTCCGCATCAAAAATGCTGGTCCACTGTTCCGCCCAGTTGGCCCCAACGAGGCCACCAGGGAGGCCTCAGTAGCGGTTCCCTTTTCCCTTTTCGCCGGTCACCGGCTTGTTGGTGAACATGTCATACACTCCCTGCACATTCCCGAGCAGGCGATAGTGAACAGCGTGGGTGAGCTCATCAACTGCGGCTTCATGGCAGGTGCGGCAGGTTTTTGAGCCCTCGTAAGTTGTGATAAAATCATGGTCGGTATCAGCAACAGAGATCGGCAGCTTGGAAAAGAAAAGCAGCAGCATAGCCAGGCTCATGATCTTCACGGTCCAGTGGATAATTTTGAAACTTGCTTGATATTCATTTTTCATAAATTTACTCCTCAGTTTCTGTTAACTAAAACATTTTTTAGAACTATGCTGATTCAGTTATCTTCATTCAGGCTTTTCTACAAGATAGCCTTTTTCAAAACGCCGCCCCGCAGGATTGTTATCAGAGCCAGCCTCGGCATCCCGGTACGACGTTTTTTCAGGGTACTCATTTCCCGTTTTGAGTTTTTTCTGTTTCTTCTTTTTGATTTCTGCTGTGCAGTTTGTTTTCATAAGTCCGGAAACAGGTATTGCCGGGATATGTATACAAAATAAGATAGAACAAAACCCGTGCCAGAAAAACTGGCGCCGGGAAGCTGCGCCGCAGCGCCGGTATCGTGCTGAACTTGCAGCATAAATTCCTGGCGCCATTGACATTTTGCCTGCCGGGTGCATAATAAAACTGTTAATCAACTGTTAATCTTGTAAACCACCTATTAACAACCGGGCGCGTATGTTATGAAACAGAAAAGTGCCCCAACACATGCCTATAATTACATTTTAGAGAACATGGTGGACGGCCTGTTCACGGTGGATACCAACCGGGTCATTACCTTCTGGAACAAGGCGGCGGAAGAGATCCTCGGGTTCAAAAAGGAAGAGGTCATCGGCAGGCATTGTGATGTTCTTGAAAGCCCTACCTGCATGGGCACCTCAGCGCCTCAGGGTAAAGGGTACTGTGCCCTGTTTGCGTCCGGACGCGTTGTCAGGAAGCGATGCGTTGTTACGGCCAAAGATGGTTCAAAAAAATATCTCCTGAAAAATGCCCGGCTGCTCAGGGATGAGCAGGGTGCGGTAATAGGCGGGGTGGAAAATATCATCGACATCTCCCAACAGGTTGCTCAGGAAGAGGAGATACAACGGTTAAAACAGGAGATGAAAGGCAGGAGCAGCTTTTTAAAAATTATCGGCACGCACTATAAGATGCAGAACATCTATGATCTGCTGGACCTTGCCAAAGAAAGCAGTTCCTCAGTGCTGATATACGGGGAAAGCGGAACCGGCAAGGAACTGATCGCCCATGCTCTCCATTATTCAAGCCGGCGAGCGAAGAAACCTTTCATAAAGGTCAATTGCGCGGCGCTGGCTGAGACGCTTTTGGAAAGTGAGCTGTTCGGGCACGTTAAGGGGGCTTTTACCGACGCCTTCCGAGACCGGCAGGGCCGTTTCGAAGAGGCGCACGAAGGAACTATTTTTCTGGACGAGATCGGCGACCTTCCGCTTACGGTTCAGACCAAACTGCTGAGGGTAATCCAGGACCGGGTCATTGAAAAGGTGGGCGACAACCGGCCGGTTAAAACCGATGTGCGGATTATTGCGGCAACCAATAAGGACCTCGCGGAACTTATGCGCGAGGGAAAATTCAGGGAAGACCTGTTCTATCGCATCAATGTTGTTCCCATCAGGGTTCCGCCGCTCAGGGAGCGTGAGACCGATATTCCCCTGCTGGTGGAACACTTTATGGATAAATTCTCCCGGCTGACCGGGAAATGTGTTGCCCGGTGTCACCCGGATGCCCTTGCGCTGCTGATGAAATACGACTGGCCGGGCAATGTGCGCGAACTTGAGAACACTATTGAGTACGCTTTTGTGACCTGCCGCTCTGATACCATCAAGCTCCACAACCTTCCGGAACAGATAATCAGCAGCAGCCAGTCTCCGCAGCAGCACGCCGCACGCGCGGGAAAAGACATTGACGAGAAGGTCAGGATAGTACGGGCCCTTGAAATGACCAGGGGGAATAGAACGAAGGCCGCGGCGCGACTGGGGCTGAGCCGCGTGTCTCTCTGGAAAAAGATGAAAATACACAATCTCAATGAATGATTGATGCATCTGGAGCCTGACAAGCCCCCGCCGGCCCCGCGCATGCACGGTTCGTGGCAGAAGCTACGGTCGCGCTTCAAAAATAAGATTTATGGGTGTCTGCGCAGCCCGGCGAAAGCGGGTGAATCCACCGGCCGTCACAACCTCGCGGATGCGCGCTTCGCCGGCCTGCCCGCCAAGGACCATCTGCCCCTCCTGGGCAATAGCGCCGGATGTGCAGAGCAAAACGGATGCGCAGTAAAACAGCCTTCCGACCGGATTGAAGTTGTCCTCCACCCGGTCTCCGGCAAGCGGTTCAACAATCATCCAGGTACCGTCGTCGCTGATTGCCTTTCGCATGTGCTGCGCAACCCCTACCGGGTCTCCCATATCATGGAGGCAGTCAAACATGGTGATAAAATCGTAGTTATCTCCCGGCATATCCTTCGCACTGCAGGCTTCAAAACGCGTTCTGTCTGATACGTCTGCTTCCTCTGCCCGTTTGCGCGCCCATTGAATAGAATGCTCATGATAGTCAAACCCGAAAAAGCGGGAGTTGGGAAACGCCTGAGCCATGAGTATCGTTGATACCCCATACCCGCACCCCACATCAGCAACGCGGGCGCCCTGTTTCAGTTTTTGCTCCAGCCCATCCATTGCCGGGAGCCAGGAGTTCACCAGATTTGAAACATAGTTTGGTTTATAAAACCGTTCCGCGCCCAGGTATAATTCAGGGTCATGCTCATGCCAGCCCACTCCCTGCCCGGTGCGGAAGGCTTCAGCAATCCGTGCTTCAGAGCGTATAGCTGCTGTGGCAGCCTGGAAAGCGCCCGGCATGTAGGCAGGGCTGTTCTCATCGGCAAAAGCTACCACTTGTTCCGGGGTAAGGAAATAGCGGCCGCTTTCCCGGTCATATTCCACGTAGCCTCCGGCTGCCATGGCGGGAAGCCACTCTGCCACATAGCGCTCGGCAGTCCCGGTGCGCTGTGCCAGGTCCCCGGCAGTGAGCAAACCGGCGCCGGCCATTGCCTTAAACAGACCAAGCTTTTCGCCGATGAGTACTAGCGGGGCGTGAAACGTGGCACCGATATCTTCGATGACTTTTCCGATTATTTTATTGAGTCTGGCTTCATCAATGGACATAGTATTCCTTCATAGATTATATTCGGGCATTTGCCGTCCTGGACAAACCATTACAGACCCGCTGAACATTTTCGCGCTGGAGAAACATTATGGCACATTTAAAGCTTCAAGCGCTTTTAAAACTTCCACGACATGGGTAAACGCAGGTCCCCCGCCCATGAGCACGGCGACTCCTGCTGCTTCCATTATTTCCTTTCGCCCTGCGCCTGCCTCAACAGCTTTCTGGGTATGAAGGTAAATACACGGCGTGCAGTGCTGGGCCACGGCAATGCCAAGCGCGATCAGCTCCTTCTGCTTTTTATCCAGAACACCGGGGGCAAGTGCTTTATCGGCCAGGCCCATGAACTGCCGCGCCGTATCAGGTATTTCCCTGTTAATTTTGGGGGTTGCTTTCATAAAACCTCTGAAAAAGTCTAACACCTCATTTTCCATAATTTCAGTTCCTTTCAATAGTTATTTTTTCGATGGCTTAACCAGATAGTATTGATCTTTCTCAAATGCCTTGACAATAACCGCGCCGATACATGGCCTCACCAGGAGGGCCTCTTCCTGTGTATTGATGAGATTAAACATCTCCACACAGCAGGTGCTCATATGCACTGAATCAGCGATAGAATACGGAATATTGCCGAATTTTTCACCGCTTCGATAGGCAGGACAAACAAAGTTTGCATGCACTGCAGTCCAGGTACTCAGCAGGTCTTCGAATGTTCTGATCTGTGCCCCGAACACTTTTCCCAACCCTTTGACAATCGCTTCCCCGATTTCTTTTGGAAACGCTCCCCAGCCCTGGGGCTGGCGTGCTTGATAATCAGGGTTAGCGGCAAGCGCCTTTTGTTCCTCCGGCGAGGGAAGGTATGGCGGATCAAACGCGACCGGCTCAATAGTTGTCTCAAGAAATTGATCAAACGGTTCAGCAAGCGCCTGTGAGGTTACCACAAGATATTTCCCTGCATGGTGAGATGCCTGGTACCACGGCGCAGCATCAAACCTGCAGATCATTGGCCAGGTTGCAGGTTCGGCATAGCCAATCTCTGCAATCAGTATCTCACAGGGGTTCTGCTTGGCACGCGCCATCTCAATCCCCTGAGCCTGCATCTGCGCTTTGAGCTGCTCAAGATGTTCTTCGGTAAGCCAGTAACAGTATTTCCATGGTTTCTTTACGTGCTCATTCATTGGTAGCTCCTTTTGTTAACAAAGTGAGGAAAGTTAGCGCGACCCTTCAGTCTTTTCACCGGCACCTGTTACGCTTCACGTCTAACAGAGCCCTTTCACCCAAGCCACGCTTTTTCCATTTTTCAGAGTCTCCCCGATTGGTCAGGATGGCGTATTCCGAGGTGGTCCGGGCGCCCCGGTCTTTCCATTCGTCGGTCAAATCCTGCCGCACGGCGATGCCCCGCAGCCGCTTGTCAATCCACTCCTTGTGGTAGCCCTTCTTTTCGTAGAGTTCCTGTATCCGGCCCATGGCCAGCTCGGGGTTTTCGATCTCGTCAATCCGTTCCTTGCCGACCCGCGCCAGCCAGCGCTTGAACGGTTCGGCCTTGGGGCTGGGGATGGACTGGATCAGGCGGAAGATGCCCTCGGTATTCCAGCACTGGATTTTCTGACGCCCGCCAGCCGTAGCAAACTCCAGGGCAAGGGGGGGCAAATTGCCCACCCCCTTGGAAAGCCTCTGCCAAGGAGGGGTCGCGCCGACGCATATCTCTGAGGTAACCGGAGGGATTGGTGGAGTCGGTGAGGGCGGCGACCACATCCACAATGACAAACCACCAGGCCCCTTCATGAAGAGTTTTCCGGATGCGTTTGCCTTGAAACACGGCCAGTTTTTTTCTTTTTCAGCGCTCATGATAATTTCCTCTCCAACCGTACGATTTTTTCGGATGGTTCAAGCTTCAGTTGTCCGGCATTTCCGGACAACTGGCTGCTTTCACCACATCCGCCTTCGAAATCCGCCGCTGGCCGGTGACGCATTCGTGGATCAGTGACTTGCGGTAGGCGAACAGGGTTTCCATTTGCCGATTCAGAATTCCCGCAGGGCGTGCGATTTCGTTCGCAGACTTATGTAGCGATGCCATCGAATTCAGGACGGCGCATTTATTGTCCAAGTAGGCCGCTATCCGCTTCTGTTCTATCATCGTTGGCAGCGGTAGGACAAGTGCATCAAACTCCTTGTTGCTAACGGCTGGATAACTGACGCCCGTTGCTGTAGCCTCAAAATACTGGCGTCCATAGTCTGAAATGAGGACATAGTACACGAACTTGGGATAGAGCCTGTGCTCATCTGGCTGCACGACGCTAAACCCTGTCGAGCAAATTAAGCCCGACGGGTCATCTGGAAAGAAAGATATGGCCTGAAAATTGGGTCGAACGGAGGAGATGATCGTGCTGTTCTGGAACACCAAGCGGCGAGCTCGCGATGGCGCGTCTTCAAACCGAAGCCGCTCTATTGCAGATAGATCCACTATTCCAAAGTAATCCACGTTGGAGATTTCAAGATAAGGAAACTCAAAATCGGGATTTGTGCTGACTGATAATGAGGCCCGATTGACCGCGCAAATGTCCTTCAGCCTGTCATTTTTCCAGTCAGTCGGGAAAAGGCTCATCGGAAAGCCCCCCCCATTTCGAGGAAACAGACCATCTTCTCCGCCTCCTTCTCCAGTTTCCAGAACTCCGCGAGCAATTTTTTCGCGGGCGTGGGCGGCTGGTAACGGTAGAAGTATTGGGTCATGGGGCGTTCCTTTCGGGAAGAATCGCCCGCACGACGTCGGCGAGCTGTTTCGCCGTCGGCAGTTTGCCCTTCAGAGCCGCCGGCAATTTCGACTGGAGTTGATATGCGGCCACGCCGATGGGGTTGGCTTTCGTGCGCAGGGCGTATTCAACTTCCACATCGTCCTTTTCCGCGCAGAGTATGATGCCGATAGACGGCTGGTCGCCGTCACCGCGTTCTTTGTCGTTGAGCAGATTTAAATAAAAATCCATCTTGCCCGCGTGTTCCGGCTCGAACGGGCCTACTTTCAGTTCGAAGGCCACCAGCGCCTTGAGGAAGCGGTGGTAGAAAAGCAAATCAATGAAATACTCCTTCTGCCCCATGGCCAGCCGGTGTTGGCGGCCAACAAAGCAGAAGCCGTAGCCGAGTTCAAGGATAAATGCCTGCAAACGGGAGATCAGCCGGTCTTCGAGTTCGCGCTCCTTTACCGCGCGGCGGATGCCGAGGAATTCAAGGTTGTAGGAACTCTTCATCATTTCATCGGCCTGCTCGGCAAGATACTCCGGCATGGCGAGGGGGAAATTGTGCGTTTTCTTTTCCGTGACGGCGCGTTCGTAAGCCCCGGCCTTGATCTGGTTAAGGAGTACATTGCGCGACCAGCCAAACCGGGCCGTAGACTGGAGGTAGTAAAGGCGGGCAGCGGGGTCGGTGAGCTTGTCGAGAATAAGCCTGTGATGACCCCATGGAATTTCTGCCACAATCTGTGGCAGAAATTCCAGAACTTTAGACTCGGGCAATTTGGCGACACTATGTCGCCATTTTTTGACCTTACCAGATTCTGCCACAGGCTGTTGCAGAATTTGGTTTGAGGTATCATGATTAATTTCTCTCACAACTTGTGCGAGAAAATCAAAAGCCGTATAGGTTGCGTAGAGCCGACGCATGGCCCACACATTGCGAGACGAAAAACCTTTCATCTGGGGAAACGCCTGTCTCAAGTCCGCCGAGACCATTTCCACCACCGATTCACCCCATCCGAGCACCTGTTGCTTCTCAACGATACCGCGCCCGATGTCCCAATACAGCAGGATGAGGTCTCTATTCACGGCCCGCGCCGCGGAGATGCGTGCGGAAACCACCCGCATCTTCAGGTCCTCGATGAACTGCCGGTATTCCGGCGAGGTCATCATGTTTGAGTCGTTTGCATTCTTCATCTCGCTAATCCCTCCAGCATTTTCTCCGCCTCCTTCTCCAGTTTCCAGAACTCCGCGAGCAAGTCCTTCGCGGGCGTGGGCGGCTGGTAGCGGTAGAAGTATTTGTTCGGCAGGATTTCGTAGCCGAGTTGCGGGCTGTCTTCCCAGCGGATGATGGGCTTGGCGATTTCGCGTTTCAGGAACGCCTCGATGTCCTCGCCGTGCGGAATATATTCGTCGTCCTGTACGTAGTGCCGGTGCGTCCATTCGGCAGAGAGGATTTCCGGCTTATCCCCCAGGGCAGCCTTGAGTTTCTTCGCCGCGCTGTCGGCCGGCTTGAGGACGAACTCAACAGTCTTCTCCTTGTTATCCATCTTCAGGCGCACGCGGAAGGTGAGTTCTCTGTCATGGAATGTCTGCTCTTTTGCGAGATTGGCAGCGGTAAATGTTTTCTCATAAGGTTCGGTGATGATGGCCGGCTGGTCGTTCTCGTCGGTCTGCCAGAACACCACCTTGACCTTATGGAATGCGAAGTCCTTCTCACGGAAGAGCTTCACATGCTCATCTTCAAAACCGGGTTTCCAGCCCTTATGGTAACGCTCCTCAATCCATTGCCGATGAGCATCCGTCATCCGGTTGCGTTTATTGCCGAACGACTTCGGCTCTTTCTCAAACTGCTGGCGGGCGTCGATAAGCATAATCCGGCCTTTATGGTTTGCGGGCTTTTCGTTGCGCAGCAGCCAGATGTAGTGATGTCGTCAACGTTCTTCGAGAAGCCGTTGATGTAGGCACGGAAGTTCTCCTCCAGCAGCGTATGATCTTCCTCATAGACCTTGCGCAGCGTCCATTTAGTCTTGTTCGAGTATGGCGACTGCTGGGGATTCAGTTCGAGCTCCTTGACCAGCTTGGCGAGTTCCTTCTCGGTGGGCTTAGGCCGCCTGGCCAACACCTCGGCGCTCTTGGCCGCGCGCCAGGCCAGCAGCACGCACTCCAGCCGCCGGATGACGATGATCGGCAGGATGACGCTCTGGTATTCGTATGCCTTGAACTTGCCGCGCAGGCGCTCGGCAGATTTCCAGATGTCGCCGGCGAGGTTGTCAAGCTTCGGCTTGTTGAGGGATAGTGCCATGAAATAAGTCCTACCTATTGCTAAAGTTCTGGCGCTTGAGAACTCTTGTCTTGGGAATAAGGGACATCCCTCTTTCCTGCCGGCTGTTATATTTCTATAACACTCCCCGCATTGGCAAGAAAGAACTTTTCCCTTAAGGCGTTCATGAGCGCAAGCGCAGCTCTCCCCCCGGTGCAGTGGGAGACGCCGATCTTTTCAATAGAAAAGGACTTTAGGCAGTCAATGCTTTCAGCCACCTGCGCATCACTCAGGAAGCCAAGATGGGTGCCGCCGATGATCATGTATAGTGTATCATCCGGCAGGCACTGCCGGACATGCTGCAGCGTATTGATCATGCCGCTATGGGCGCAGCCGAATATGACCACAAGCCCCTTTCTGGTTTTCAGGATCGCGGACTGGTCGTCTTTGAGCAGGTCAGGACACAGCTTCCCCCCCTTTTTTATGACCAGCCGTGGATCGGGATTTTCAAAGGCGGACGTGCGCGGGACCTCTCCGGTCAGATAGAGATTGCCGGCAATCCGCGTAAATGCGGTGTTAAAAACCAGCCGGGCGCCGAGGTGCTTAAGCTTCCCAGCGGTTATAGGGTTATGTATTGGCCTGAGCATTTGTTTGCGACGGATTTTTGTCAGCGCAAACCGTTTCAGAAAAATATCAGGATGGGCGTGCACGTCAATCGGGCCGGTGCGCCCGAGCACATCGGCGAGCCCGCCGGTATGGTCAAAGTGGCCGTGGCTCAGCATGATTTTATCGAGGCGGGCGAGGTCTATGCCCAGCGCGGCTGCATTCTGCAGCAGGGTGTTGCCCTGTCCGGTATCAAAGAGATAGCGCCCCGCGGGTGTTTCAATAAGCGCGGCAAAGCCATGCTCGCCGAGAATACCCCGTGCGGGAATTGCGGTGTTTTCACACAGTATGGTGATTCTGGTCTTCATGTGAAGCTCCCAGCCCATCCCGCCTGAGCGGGACAGGGCCTTCACGGCAGTAAAACATATGTCAGCGGGCGTTAAAAAAAACTGTTACACGGCTTTGAGGCTGGTAATTGCCCTCAGCTGAGAAGTTATTTCCGCCAGCGCCTCCACAACCATATCAATTTCCTGCTCCGTGTTGTCCCTGCCCAGTGAAAAGCGCAGTGACCCCTGGGCGCTGCCGGCAGGCACCCCCATGGCCGTGAGCACATGAGACGGCTCCGGTATTCCCGTGGTGCAGGCAGACCCTGTGGACGCGCAGATACCCCGGAGATCAAGATGCAGGAGGATGGATTCGCCGTCTATCGCTCCAAAGCTCATATTGCTTGTGTTGCATACCCGCGGTGCGCCACTGCCGTTTAGCTGCACATCCGCAATCCGGGACAGCACCTGCGACTCCAGGCGCTCGCGCAGGAGAGTGATTCTGTGCACAGCTGTTTCCCTTTGTTCTAATGCCAGGAACAGGGCTTTGGCAAACCCTGCGATGGCGGCTATATTTTCTGTGCCGGCGCGCAGATTATGCTCATGATGCCCTCCGGTTATAACCGGCCGCAGCGGGGTTCCCTTGCGCATGTAGAGCGCGCCAATTCCCTTTGGTCCATAAAGCTTATGCGCCGTGATTGAAAGCAGGTCAACCTTGAGCATCTCGACGTCAACGGGCAGTTTACCGGTTGCCTGCACCGCATCCGTGTGAAAAATGATTCCCGCCTCCCGGGCAATAGTTCCGACTTCATCTACCGGCTGAATTACACCTGTTTCATTGTTCACCTGCATCAGGCTGATTAAAATGGTCTTCTGGTTGATGTGCCGTTTGATATTATCCGGATTTATCCTGCCATTGCTGTCAACCGGGACATAGGTTATTGTGAAGCCGTCCCGCTGCAGGGCCTCGCAGGTTCGCAGCACTGCGTGGTGCTCAATTGCTGAGGTTATGATATGATTCCCTTTTTCTCTAAGGGCATGGGCAACGCCCCTGATGGCAAGGTTGTCCGACTCGGTGCCGCCGCTGGTAAAAATAATTTCAGCAGGCTGCGCGCCGATGAAGCGAGCTACCTTCTTTCTGCTGCTCTCAAGGGCATCCTTAGCCTCTCGTCCCAGACGATAGTAGCTCGAGGCATTACCAAACTGCTTCCCCAGATAGGGCAGCATGGCATCGAGAACTTCCTGGCGAAGCGGCGTTGTGGCGTTGTGATCAAGGTAAATCATCGGGCTACCTATCACCGCCCGCACCATGTTTTTGCTCATAATCGCGCAGTGCTTCCTGTAATGCATTCACGCCCAGCAGAGAGCAGTGCTGCTTTTGTTCGGGTATGCCTTCAAGGGCCGCAATGATATCATCATCGGTCAGCTGCTTTGCCGCTGCTATGGTCTTGCCTATGGCCATCACCGTACACATACTGCTGGTGGCGATTGCCCCGGGGCAGCCGAATGATTTGAATTTAATAGCAACAATCCGTCCCTCTGCAACCTTAATCCAGAGCTTCATCTGGTCGCCGCACGCAGGGTCGCCGATAAGGGCATACCCGTCCGCATCCTCCATCTCGCCGACGTTCCGGGGATTGGTAAAATGGTCGATCACCAGTTCGTTGTAAAAAAGCAGCGGTCCCTCCGGAACAACAAATTCCTCCTGCGATTCAGGTTCCTTTGCATACAGCTCTTTCCAGTCGTTAGTGCCGGTGCTCATATGGTCCTCTGTGCCATCGCTGTCAAGTGGGTCAGGTTTCCTGCTCATAGTTTTCGTCACCCGCTGCGCGCCGCACCCTTACCGCGAGCAGCAGCTTTTGCCGCCCGGCGGGCTGCCGCACTGTTCATCCCGGCCGCAGCAGGTTTTCCCGGCTGGCCGCGCGGGAAGGGTTGGTATGGCTGCCGCGGAAAGCAGCTTTTCCAGCTCAGTGCCCCCGCATGCTTTACAGGTGAGGGAATCACTGTGCGCGGCGACATTGGTGAAAATTTCCGACACCGCGCCGCAGGCTTTGCATTGATACTCATAGATTGGCATTTTTTTATCTCCCGATTGAATTTGCTTTTGCCGCCGGGCCTTATTTCTTGAAGAGCCCCGTAAGAAAGGAAACTTTTTTAGGCCCCTGTTCCAGCAGCTCTATCCATTTCTTCGTTATTTCCCTGATGGCACTGGTTGCCTGCGATTCCGGAAAGGCATTAACAAGCGGCTTGCCGTCATCCGTGCACTTCACCATTTCCGGGTCAAGGGGAATGCGCCCGAGGAACGGCACCTTCATGTCCCGCGCGATTTTCTCGCCGCCCCCTACCTTAAACAGGTCAATCTCCTTATGGCAGTGCGGGCAGCTCATGCCGCTCATGTTTTCAACAACGCCAATGACGGGAATTTTCAATTCCTTGCAGAAATTTATGCTTTTCCGGGAATCAAGCAGCGCCACGTCCTGCGGGGTGGTGACAATGATGGCGCCATCCACGTCTTTAATAAGGTGGGAAATGCTTAAGGCCTCATCCCCGGTGCCGGGCGGAAGGTCCATAACAAGATAATCGAGAGCGCCCCAGTATACTTCACCAAAAAATTGTTTCAGCAGGCCGTGTTTGAGCGGGCCCCTCCAGATAATCGCGTCATCCTCCTGCCTGAGAAAAAAGCCTATGGACATGACACGTAAATTATCCGGCGTCATGACCGGAAGCAATCCATTCTCACCCCCCTGCGGACGCGCAGGCTCCACCCCCAGCATTTTGGGAATATTGGGGCCGTGGATGTCGGCATCAACGATACCCACATCATAGCCCATGGTTACCAGTGACGCTGCGATATTCACGGAGACCGAGCTTTTTCCCACACCTCCCTTACCGCTCAGCACCATAAATTTATGGCGCACCTGTTCCATGTTCTTGTCGATTGCCTGCTGCTCGTGCGCTTCCTTTTCCTCCTGGCTGCACGCATCCGTGCTCCCGCAGGTACCACATTCAGAATTGCTGTTACAGTTTTTTTTACTCATGTCTGTTATATCTCCTCATGAAAAGTTTAACTAACACAGAAAGAGCCTGTGAAAACAGATCCGGCAGTACTATCTTTGCCAATGATGCTGCAACGGGTATCACGTGTTCCCAATAGTCTTAAACGGCCAGGCCAGTATGCCCCCATCCATAAATGATACTCGAGTAAAGCCGCTGGCCTCAAGGATGCGCTGGGCCTCATAGCCCCTGAGGCTGACCTGGCAGAAGGCAATAATCTCCTTATCTTTCGGCAGCTTCAGGCACTCCTCCCGCAGCCTTCCCAGCGGCATGAGCGTTACCGCGGGGTGGTCAATGCGCAGGGCCTCATATTCTTTCGGGCTGCGCACGTCAAGCAGAATGAAATCCTCGCCGCGATCCATTTTATCTTTAACAACAAGCGGGGAAGTTGCTTTCGCGATTCCGCTGAATTTATTTACCATAACATGCGCTGCGGTTATCATATTATCCATCGCTGCTGAATAGGGCGGAGCATAGGCCAGATCAAAAGCCGCAATATCCTGTATTGTTGCCTGCGAGCTTATGGCGGATACGGCAATTTCAATGCGTTTGGCAGCGTCGCCGGGGCCGAGTATCTGGCTGCCCAGAAGCCTGCCGCTCTTTTTATCCGCGATGAGCTTGATAATAATGGTGGCCTTGCCCGGATAATAGTGCGGCCGGTCAGGTCCGGGGCAGATAACGGTTTCTATATCAAAGCCGGAGGCTCTGGCTTCCTTTTCAGACAGGCCGGTTCTGGCAATGGTATAGTCAAACACTTTGCAAATCGCGGTCCCCAGCACCCCGGGGAACGGGGTCCCGCGGCTGGCGATGTGATCCGCAATGCACCTGCCGTGTTTGTTTGCTGTTGATCCGAGCGGCGCATATATCTTTTTCCCGGTAATACGATGCGTATTTTCAACGCAGTCTCCCCCGGCGTAGATATCCGGGTCGCTCGTCTGCAAATATTCATTAACCTTAATGGCCCGGGTCTCACCAATGGCAAGCCCGGCTTTTTTAGCAAGTTCCACATTCGGCCGCACCCCAACCGCAAGCAATACCAGATCAGCCTCGAGTTCACGCTTATCAGTAATGACGCGCTGTATCACCCCGTCCTTGTCGCCCGCGCAGCGAAGCACCTTCTCCCCGGTGTAAACATGTACCCCTTTCGTGCCCAGGTATCGGGCTGCCAAAAGCCCCATATCCCGGTCAAGGACAGCAGGAAAAATCCAGTCAAGCATTTCCACTACGGTCACCTCCATGCCTCGGGCGTGAAATGCCTCTGCCATTTCCATGCCGATGAGACCAGAGCCGACAATCACGGCTTTTGTGACTGACTTTTCAGAGACGCGCTTCTTTATTTCCACGCCGTCTTCTATGGTCCGCAGCGTATGGATTCCCCTGAGCTGCACCCCTTCGATGGGCGGGATGACCGGTTCTCCGCCGACCGCAAGAATCAGTTTGTCATAGGAAAATTCCTTTAGTTCTCCGGTTGGCGCATGTACCGCCTTTACCACCTTCTTTTGCCGATCAATTTCCACCGCGCAGGTATTGACATGCACGGTGACTCCCTTGACATTTTTAAAATAACCGGCATCACGGACAACGCCGATGGCCGTGCTCATCAATTCTTTCTCATCTTTAATGACATCTGAGATGAAATACGGCAGTCCGCACCCGCCGTAGGAGACGATGCCGCCCTTTTCAAGAATGGTTACTTCAGCTTCCGCATCCAGCCGTTTGATGCGTGACGCAGCCTTGCAGCCCGCTGCCACCCCGCCGATAATAAGCACCTTTTTATTCACGTTTTCCCTCCCGTTCATACGTTAAAACCCTGCAGCACGCTGCACTACGTGCTCTTAGCCTTCCCTCTCTCCCGCGCCAGTTCCCATATCACGCACTGCGTCCTGAACGTGCAGTACAGCGCGGGATCAAGACACTCACAGCAGGCTTCTTCAGGCTCACATGCGCAGCACTCCCGGCAGAAGCCAAGCCGGTTTTTCTCACATATCGCGACCGCCGGTCTGTGAGGATGTTTTGTGCACTCCATCAATTACTACTCGCTTCCCTTCCATGGCCGCGAGGAAAACGCCAGCTCGCCCAGCGCCATGCGGCACAAATCTATTATAAACATCGAGGCAAGGCCGTGATCTTCGCACTGCCCGCTCATCAGCCAGTAACAGCCGGGGCAGAGAAACACCATGGCATCAGCCCCGTGCGCTTGAGCATCGCCGATATTGCGATCAAGTATATCGGTGCCCTTTTCAGGATTTATCTCAAGCAGCCCGAAGGCGCAGCACAGGGCGTCGCGGCGGTCGTGCTTCCTCTTTACCCGCTCCGCGCCGATGAGCTGGAAAAATTCATCCACATAGTGTTCTTTTTCCGGGGCATAGCGGGATATGCACGGCCGCTGATAGGCGATCTTCTTACCCAGCGGCACGATGCTGTCAGCATGCTCTTTAAGGTAGCGCACCATGTATTCAAAAATATGGACCGGCCGGAACGGGACCGCGATGCCGTACTCCGGCGCTTTTACTGCTGCCAGGGTGTAGCAGTCATCATGCACAAAGACCACTTCCTTCTTGTTGAGCCGGGCGAAATTATCAATGAACTGCTGTGCGTGCTGCCTGACCCTGCTTTCAAGACCGTTGTGCAGGTGCACGATCCGCGAATAATAATCGCTTCCCCGCACCAGCGTCAGCCCCCGGAACAGCGCGCTGTCGGTCATAGCAGGAGGATAGGCATGACCCATAACACAGAGCGATAGCGCAGGCTTGTCAGTGTCGCCCTCTATAATCTCATTGGGCACGATGGTAAGCGTTTCATCAATGAAGTCAGCCACCGCCACGTCAACAAACCTGATGCCCGTCTCTTCCTGCCGGCTGCATATAAGATCAAACGGATTTGCACTGGACGGACAGTATTCGTTACATGCAATACAGGTTATACAATCACGGAGGATATCTGCAGGCATTCCCTGCTTCAGCGCTTTAATTTCGCTGACAGCTTTTTCTTGAGAGTAATCGATGTACTGGCACTGCGTAAAACAGTCTCCGCAGTCGTTGCAGCGTGTTGCATCAAACATGAGCTCCTAATCCTTATTCTGATTCCGTGCTTTGGCAATATCCTGAGCGATCAAACGGGCGTGTTGGAGCAGCTCCTGCTCGGTCTTCCCGGTGGTGCAGATGTTGTAGCAACCTTTTACGGTTATGCCCCAGTCGTTCAGGAATTTTATAATACTCGTTTCATCTGCAGCCCCGTAATTGCCCTGGTTCGTCAACACCAGCCAGACCTTCTTGTTTTTAAAACCGTTATATTTAATTAACGTCCTCATGGGTGAAGAAATAGTATGGATCCACACCGGCGAGGCGATAATGAGCTGATTATATTTTGTCAGATCCGTTGTAACCGGGGCAAGGTCATCATCACGGTCAAACAGCTGATCGTTAACACAGGTAATCTTCCAGAGGTACCGCCGGTATTTTTTGGAAACTATTTGCTCTGTTTCGCAGGAGAGGGCGCTGGCAAGCTCTTTCGCAATGGTTCTCGTTGTCCCGGTCAGCGAATAGTAGACAATAAGCGGCTTGCGCGTCGTTTCCGCTGCCGTTGGTCCGCCGTCAAAACCTGCAAGCCCGGCATGACCGTACGGTACAAAAGTACAATATACTGCGAACAGCAGAACTGAACTGAGCCATGCCCTTTGCATGATAATCTTACGCATAGTACCGTGACCGCCTCTTTTTCAGGGCGCTCCTCCTTATATGATAAACCGGTTCAAACTAACGATCCCCCGGAAAGGCTTTCAGCTTCCGCACCGCGAATTTTACGCCAAGAAAGCCTGCCCACAAAACCCCCCAGAACACCGCGGTATCAAGCAGCATGAGGCCGAAAACCTTCGGGATGATAAAAGGCTCAGAGGCAAGTATCTCCCTGCTCGTGAGCTTTTCCTTTATAGCTTCCTGTATATAGCCGGTCGGGCGCGCGGCAAGGGTATTTTCCCTGCTCTCGATCACTTCTGACACTATGGAGCAGGATATAAAAATCCATGCCGCAACTGCCGCCGCAACGGACAGTCTGAATAAGTTATGTTTTAGCTTAATGTGCCTGCGCGTCTCCATTGTCTTTATGCTGCTGCATCCCGGCTTGTGCAAAACAGTCGCGCACTGCTGCGCGCTCAGGCCGCAGTGTATCAACTCTTTACCAAAAAGTCGAGCAGGACTGTCTTGTCGAATGCGGCCTGTTTATTGCGGTACCTGAAGATTAACTTTTTTTATCAAACCTTTGAAATACCGCATGCCTCCCCCCTCGCTTACGGTTCTGAGTATCCCGACAGAATCAGTCACTATAACACCGGACAGCAGGGTAATACCATATGCCTTGAACACTTCAGGGCACAGCGGCGTCGAAGCACCCAGCACTGCCTTAAATACGACAATTTGAGCATAACGAGATAACATGCTCAAACGTTTGATTTATAAGCGCAGTTGCGGTGATAAGGACAACGCTGCACGCCGGCAGCAGGGTATCTGCTTTATCAGCAGGATACAGGTTTTCTCCTTTTTCTGGAATTTTTTCAAAGATATGAAGCTGTCGCGCCCTTTTTTGCAGCCCGGGGATAACCGGCGCGAAGTAGCCGACCATCCCCACCGTGTCATCTTTGGTTATGTCCAGGCTGTCAAGGATATCGCCCTCGCTAAAAGCCGGACCGTCTTCATTCAGCAGCGCATTGGCAACAGACAGGCCGACCGTGCGCTCAAGGGAAAGAGAGGAGGTGAGATACTGCAGCATATCCGTGACCGGGCGGCCGGCAAGAGGTCGTGCCCCACTGAATACTGAGCATCCGCCTCCCAGAGAATCACGAAAGGTATAGGCCACACCGGCACTGCCGTTCTCAAGCTGCGCGGCAGTATACCCAAGCCCCATTCTTATATCTTTAATACGGGAAGCCCCTGCTTTTTTGAGGGCATAGTGTTTTAGTGAATCAAGGATCATAAGAAAAACCTGCTGGCAAAAAATCGTTGCATTACCTGCCAGTCCAGCCTGCGCAGGACAGATACTTAACGCAGGAAACCGGCAACAATCCTGTTCTCATTAAAAAAGTTACTCCACATTTCTGATGCTGCCCGGTATCGCAGCCTAATAGCAGTTCAAGTTTTGAAGTGTTAAGCGCCAGAGTTCATCTCGAAACAGAAAACAAACAGCTTGATTTCAACTCGTACATTGGTATCCCTTTTTTTACTGAGTTGATATCTTTAACTTGTACTCAATCTACCAGAAAATGCATTTGGTCGGTGCAATTCTGCACATGGCGGAGGATATCCTCCGAGCTTTTTTTATAGTATTCCAAAGCGTCTCCGCCCTCAAGCAGCGCGCGTGCTATTGCCGTGCCGCACCGGTAGCCTGAATCCATGGCAGCGCTGATGCCCTCGTCGTTGAGATAGATAAAACCTCCTGCCTGGCCCGTCAGCAGCACCCTGCCGCGGCCCAGATCCGGAGGCCACATCTTTATGATGCACCCCTCCACGCGCTCCGTCCGTCCGAGTGTTACCTTGAAGTTTTCCCGGAGAAAACCCTTGAATGTCTCCATGCATGCGCGCAGATTACCGCCCCTGAAGGATCCGACGCAGGGCACAAGGCAATTATCCTTACGGTGCACGCAGCAGAGCATTTCCCCGACGCTTTTTTCAAAAAAAACATACCAGCACCCATCGCGCAGGGTGCCCATGTCAGTAATCGGACAATACTCCTGATAGTAGATAACTTCGGGCGTTGCAGCCCACACGTCCGGCGTGAGCGTCCTGCGCACTGCCGAGGCGCTGCCGTCAGCTCCGACCAGATAGTCACACTGTAGTGTCCGGTTTGAATCACCCTTCCCACCGGGTTCCAGTATTTTTGTATCACGCAGAAAAACGTCGACCCTGACCTGCTCCGGTTCAGTCGTAAATCCGCGAAACAGACATTTTTCCCTGAGTGCGGCTCCGGACTGCTCGGCAAGCCACTGGTCAAATTTATTGCGCTTAACATTATAATAGTTTTGGGGGAATGAATGGCCGTCTTTGGGTATCTCCCAGAAATACTGTATAAAGCCCTGCTCGTGCTTCCACTCAAGAATTTGCGAGGCAGGTATTATCTTTGGCTCGCAGTAAATGTCCTCCGGCGGCTGTGAGCCGAACAGCCGCTGCAGCAGTTCCTGCGTCTGCCCGAACAGAACGCCCGAACATGTTTTATACCGCGGCAGCGATTCTTTTTCGATAATAAGGGCCTGAACACCAGCCTCATGCAAAGCCTTTGCGCACAATGCGCCGGCAGGCCCGGCGCCGACAATGATTACCTGATGCCTTTCCATAGTGAGTCCTTTTTGGTGCACTATTCGTTAAAAATCCAGCGCCAGAGCCGCGGCCCCCGCGGCCAGGCCGAATATAAAGGTTATTCCCTTAATTCCTAAAAAGGCTCGCCGTGAATGCGCCAGCATCGGCAGCATCCCGTGGCCGTCCTGAACGATGGAGCTAGCCAGCAGAATGCTCAGGGGAATGGACCCTTTTGCAAAAAGCACGACAAACACCATGTGCGGGCCGGACTCCGGTATCAGGCCGACCAGGCACGCAATCAGCAGCACCATCCACATATTTTGCCGGATAATGCTTTCAAGCTGCAGCTGCTGGGTCGCCGCCTGTATCACCAGAAGAGCGCCGAACGTCCAGAAAAAAATACGCGGGGCATGCCGCATCACCACATGATGCCAGAGATGCTCCTCCAGGAAATGCTCGGGAACGGTGACGATGATAAACAGGGCGGCAGTGCTGGCCGCGCACAGCGTGATACGTATCCAGTCCCAGCTGGCCGGCCCTATCTGTCCGAATACCAGAGCCCCCTGAAACAGCACCAGCCCGAACATCATAATGCCCCGCGCAGGTGAGCACTGTTTAATCTGCTGCACTATCTGCCCGCGGGTTGAGCAGACCGGCGGCTGCGCGGGATGCAGTTCGAAGCCCTCGCACACCCCCGGCTGCCTGCTGACATATTTTCCGCAGCATATATCAGTTACTATCCCTGCGCCTATCCCCAGCGCCAGCAGCAGGCCGTGAATAAGAAACGCCTGGCGGGGAATCATCGCAAACATGACGAATGATTCATCCCCGGCTGTTGCCACCATCGTGGCAACGACCGCCCCGAGGGTGACCATGCGGTGCGTATAGAGCGCAACCACGGCAAAGGCGCCCAAGCATCCGGGGCTTGCTCCCAGCAGCGCAGCCAGAACATACTGGCGCCACCGGTTTGCAAGCATTTTCTTCTGCCAGGAGCCGCCGGTAAAAACGTTGATATATTCAATTACCAGCATCATCACCAGCACAAAGCCGGTTATCATGACGGTTTGCTGTATAATCTCAATCAGCATGGCTTTACTGCATCGATAATCAGCGACACCACCCGGATTTCCCCGCCCTGATTGCGATGGTCGAACCGTCTCGAACGGTAAATAAAACCATCCGCAGGGTCCCAGTCCCTGTAATGAAACACGCCCTGCTCATCACAGTATTCCAGCAGGTCCACGGCAAATCCCGCGCTGGCAAAAACATCTTGCAGCAGGTGATAGGTATAGATGGTTTTATGCCCTCCGGACGGATTCTCCGGCCCGGGATTCCCGGTCCGCGCCTTGTGCTGGTATGCCGCGCAGGGGAAGTATCCGTCCGGTACGGCGCACCTGACCACGCCGCCGGGCTTTAAGAAATCAAAGCAGATGTGCGCCGCGCGCCGTCCTTCCTGCTCATCCAGATGCTCCCAGACGTGTTCGGCCAGAATACGGTCTATTTTTCTGTTCTTAAAGCTGTGCGCCCAGTCCTGCCGCCTGCGCAGGTTTAATTCCTGCTCCTGCGTTGCGATCCACCCGGGGTATGACTGTGAGGCTGCCCCGACAATAAGCCTGACCGAAGCGCCGGGCGGCAGATGGCTGATATCTATCATACGCGCGTAGTCTGCAAAACCTGTTGTTCCGGGCCGGGCTGCCGGATGATCTAGCCCTTTTTCATCTTCTCGATTTCCTCTTGCACCTCCTGCGCGCCTTCAGCGTAACATTTTTCCTCATCAGGCGCCAGCTCCTGCAGCAGCCGCAAAAATTCTCCGGCATGCACCCGCTCTTCATCGGCGATGTCGCCCAACACTTCTCTGGCCAGTGCATTGTCTGTCGATTCCGCAACCTGCATATACATCTGCACCGCCTCATACTCTGCGGCGATCATAAAGCGTATCGCGCGAATAAGCTCCGCAGCGGTCAGCAGGCGGTCAGCTGCGCGTCCCGAAAACGGCGATGAAAATTCCGGCATGGCATATCCTCCCTGTTAACGGTTGCCGGCCGACACAGCCGCGGCAACCTGAGCCCATATCGCGTGCACCTCGCAGGCAATGCGCCCGTTGTTATACTCAACCACCGACTTTTTAGCAAGCATGGCCGCGGTAGCGCTTCTGTCATAGGGGATTTTTCCGGCAACCGCTATCCCGAGGGCAGCGCAGCGCGCTTCAATCTTTTCTGTGTTTTCCCGGTTTATATCATACTTGTTCACGCATACCAGCGCGGGAATGCTGAAGTGAGCAGCGGTCAGCAGCACCCGTTCCATATCGTGGAGTCCGGACAGCGTTGGTTCGGTAACGACCAGGACAAGATCCACCCCGGTAATGGAGGCAATAACCGGGCAGCCGATACCCGGCGGGCCGTCAATAATGACCAAGTCCCGATGTTCGCTTTCCGCGATTTGTTTTGCCTGCTGCCGGACAACGCTTACCAGCTTTCCCGAATTGTCCTCGGCGATCCCGAGGCGCGCGTGTACCATGGGCCCGCACCGGGTGTTTGAAATATACCAGTGGCCCGAAAGCTTGTCCTGCATGGATATGGCCTTTTCAGAACAGGCAAATGTACATACCCTGCAGCCCTCGCAGGCGCTGGGGTCTACGCGAAAGGCATGAATTGCATCAAAGCGGCATATATCCTGACAGAGGCCACACTGGGTACACCGCGACGCATCAATGCCGGCAACTTTTTTGCCATAGAATTTTTCGCTGTGTCTGATTTCCGGACTAAGGATAAGATGCAGGTCTGCTGCATCCACATCACAATCTGCAAGGACTGCATTCTCTGCAAGAGCGGCAAAGGCTGCGGTTATAGTCGTCTTGCCGGTGCCTCCCTTACCACTGATAATCGTTACTTGTTTCATTGTTCAGTCCGCAGGATATCTTCCCGTTGCCATGTATCCTTTTCCGTGCCTTTCACCGGATCAATAGAGAGAAAGGTTATTGCATCCGGAGCTATGCGAATCAGGTTAAAACGTTTCAGTGCCTTCATAACTTCTTCTTCGAGATTTTCCGGGGAAAGGTTTTTACTCTGAAACATTTCACCGAGGATTTTATTTGCCCCCGCATAAATGCCAAACATCTTTACCCGTTTCATGAACTCATCTCTGTCAGTATTAAGAGTAATGAGTGTGGCTGTTCCCTGGACCTGCAGGCTGCGGTTAAGTGTGCTGTGGTCCATGGGGTGATAGATGCCAACTGCCACCTTCGGGTTGGAGCGGATGTTGCGAATTTTCAACCCCGGCTCGCCGGCAATCCAGATAGTCAGGCCGTCGCTAAAAAAATCAGCCGGTGTTGCCCGCGGTATATTTTCGTGGACGGTCGCCAGCACACAGGCAAGTCCGTGTTTCAGCGGGCAGCCGGGTTTCGTCGTGGTTCCCTCTTTACTGCTTGACTCATTTAAAAATTCGAGGATTTCCTTTTCTACCTGTTCTCTGCTCTTGCTATGCTTTTTTATGCCAGCTTCCAGCGACTGTTTTTCCTTCTCTGCTTCATTTCCCATCTAACAGGCCTCCGTTTAAAATTAACAATCACGTACATCCGCGCAGGATTTTAATAGCATTCCATAAAAAGCCCATTTATCTGCAGCGGCAACACCTCATGGCTAGGTGCATATTTTAGTTAAGATGGTGTTATACATCCGGTGAAAATCTTTTTTCATTTCCGGGATTACGGTTACTGCCGGCTCTCCGCGTGAATAAGCCTCGGCGATACGGCGGTTCCAGGGGAGCTCAAGGAGCACAGGAATAGTTTCACTGGTGCAGTAGTTTTTGACCCCGTCATTTCCTGTATCCGAGCAATTAATCACAACGCCAAAAGGAACCTTCATCTCTCGCATGGTATCTACGGCAAGCCGCAAATCATTGAGCCCGAACGGGGTGGGTTCAGTTACCAGAATACAATAATCAGAATTCCTCACTGTTTCAATAACCGGACATGAAGTGCCGGGAGGAGCGTCAAGAATTACTATTTTTTCTTTATCAATAAGTTTTCGCTGCTGCTTGATAATGGGCGTTGCCATAGGCTCGCCCACATTAAGCAGTCCCTGTATAAAATCTATGGACCCTGCAGGCCCCTGCTCTATGAGGCCAATCTGCCGGGGCTGCTCAGTGATCGCATTTTCCGGACAGATATAACGGCAGCCGCCGCATCCATGACAGAGTTGCGGGAAAAACAGCACCTTATCACCCAGAAGAACTATCGCATTATACGCGCAGGCCTCCACGCATTTTTTACAGCGGGTGCATAGTGTTTCATCAAACACAGGGACGGGAATTGCGACGTCGATTCTTTTTTCAATGCATGGCTTAAGAAAAATCGCTCCATTGGGCTCTTCCACATCGCAGTCAAGATATTGAATATTCTCAAGCGACAGGGCAAGGTTCACGGCAATGGTTGTTTTCCCCGTGCCCCCCTTTCCGCTGGCTACTGCAATAATCATTACGGTCTCCTCAAAGTTGGTTCTTTAATCGCGGGCAAAAAATATGGCGGAACGCGGCTGCTCAGAAAATCCCTCCGCCCGTTTTGTTAACCGCTCTTCCAGCTTTGAAAAATCAGCTGCAATAGCGCGTTCCGGGCAAAAACGCATGCAGGAATAGCACATGATGCAGTTCTGGTTAAATTCCGGAAATGGCTCACAGGTTATGGCATGAGCCGGACAGACAGCCGTGCAGATATTACATTGCGTACACAGATTTTTATCAACAGCTTTTTGCGGCAGCGATTGCCGGGCGGAGGTCAGGTCCATTTTGGTCATTGGCTCACGAACGGTTTCCGGCAGATAATTAAGCACAGAGAGTGATAGCGGTGCGACGGTTTTGGAAGCTATCCGGTCATTAACTTCAGTAATTAACTGTGTCACCAGGTTCTCATCCGCTTCGTCGGGATGGCCTTCGCCAAGGGGGTGGTCGAATTGCCACATCAGGGAATGGGCCGCAAGTATTTTTGCTGCACCGGCTATTGCATAACCTTTGTGCGCAAGCATTTCAGCCATTTCATATAATGCTATGCCGCTCGTTACGCCTCCCCAGGTGACGAATGGCACGGCATAGCCTGCCGTTGTCTCCGGGAGCCGGGAAAGAAAACGTGTAATTACCGGTACGGCATGGCAGGCATACACCGGAGAGCCGACAAACAGGCAATAATCCTTCTGTACATTTTTTATGTCGCAGTATATGGCTGCTTCATCTATGCTTTTGGAAAGATCGTATGACGCAACAGACTGGCCGTGCTCCGTAAGGGTGCTCCCGATAGTGAGCGCCACCTTACGCGTTGTGCCTGCTGGAGAGCAGTACACAATAAAGGCTTCCATAATCAGTTCCTTTACCCTTCATTCGATTAAGCCGCAGCCGATGATGAACTGTATCTTATTGTCTCATCATTTGCTGGCCGCATTTCGGACAGCGTATCTGAAAGCAGGGAACACCTGCCTGGTGCGGAGCGGTCGCTCCACATTGCGGGCAGACGCAATCGCCGCCCGGGCCAGCTCCGGCGCGGCTGCCACCCATGCTGCCGCGGCCGCCTTGCCCGCGACCCATTCCCCTGCCAGTTCCGGGGCCCATTCCTTTTGGTCCGGTACCATCACCACGGGGCATTTGTATCACCTCCCTTATATTATGAATTTAATGCAATCGCCTGTTCAGGGCATTCCTCTACACACGTGCCGCATTCAACGCACATTTCCACAGCAACGTGTGCTGTATCGTTTACGGTGATTGCTTCAACCGGGCATATTTCGGCGCAGGTCCCGCAGCCGGTGCATTTTGCCGTATCAATGGTTATTGCCATTTCTGTAGCCCTTTCTTCTTAAAAACCGTGTCCCCCGGTTATCTTTTCCACTCGTATTTCGGCATTGAGAAATCAGGATGATATTCACGCGCAATAATGCGCTGGGGAACTATTTTAATAAAAAAGAATGCAGCCATGACCTTTTCTATCAGGGCTTTCACCTGTTGTGCTGATAAGCCGGCCCTGTCTATTTTTGTCAGTTTTTCAATAGTCACATACAGATTCCATTTTTTGGCCTTTGCCTTAAAGAGCCGCGGATTTTTTTTCATGCTTATTAATTCCGCTTTGCCAAAAATCTGGAGGCTTGTTTGTACTACTGAATGGTCTAACGGCTGCCGGTAAATAGCTGCAGAAACAAAAGGATTTCGTTTAATGTTTGCTATCTTGATGCTTGGTTCGGCAAACACGTAGAGAGTTAACCCCTCATTGAAAAATTCAAGGGGTGTGGCGCGGGGAATGTTTTTATTGCAGGTTGCAAGAACAAGGCACGTTCTGTGGTGAGTTCCACAAGGATCTTTATGCAGGTTATTACTTGGCAAACCGCATGTTGCGTTCAAGAATTCAAGAATTTGTCCTTTAATCCCGGTTTTTGATTTTTTCCCTAAAGACTGCATATGGTGCCTCCTGAGCAAATAATCACAGTTATGAAACAACCACCTTTCAGCCGAAGGGCTGCTTACCTTCCACCCATGCCAGAATGCGCGCCGACTGAAGGACTGCTTACCGGGAGAACTTGGCCGGTTTTAAATTTTTCCACAGCCTGTTGGGCAGTGCCGGTCATGCCTGCATATATCTTAATACCTGCTGCGTTGAGCGCGCTGAAGGCATTAGGCCCCACATTCCCGGTTAAAACAGCTTGTGCGCCCTTATCTGAAACGAGTTGCGCAGCTTTTGTTCCTGCCCCGCCACCGGCTGTTAGCGCAGGATTTTCAATACACTCATATTTCATGGTCTCAGTATCCACGAATAAAAAAAGCTGCGACCTGCCAAACCGCGGGTCAACGGGTGCGCTCAGGTCTTTTCCGGTTGATGAGATACATACGTTCATGCTTGTTGCCTGCCTTTCCGAGCCCCTTCGCTCAGCTAAAACATCTTCAGTTCTATCCGTTTTAAAACGCCTGCCTTAAATTGCTCAACAGCCTGGCTGACGGTTGAGCCGGGAGGAGCAACGAACATGCTGATGCCGCCTTTGGTCAATACCTCAAAAGCATTAGGACCCACCTGGCCGCTGATGACCACATTCACCCCCTCATCGAACATGAGCTGGGCGCACGCCGTGCCCGCGCCAGAGGGATTTTCCGCACTGCTGTTTTTTACCGCCTTCCATATACCGGACTCGACATCAATAATTACAAAGTAATCACAGCGGCCAAACAGCTCGTGCGTTTTTGCCTGAAGGGTATCTTCACATGATGATACGGCAATTTTCATAGTGCGCCTCTCAGTCATGACCGCCGCAACTGTCCTGATGGTCATGGCTGCAGGGGACAGTGCCGCTCACCCTGCCGTCAAGGTACGCCTTGAGAACATTTTCTACGCTGCCGCCAACGCCGGTCGCGACTTCAATCCCGAAACCTTCAAACATCTGCACTGCTTTAGGTCCCATGCCCCCGGCTATCATCACATTGACTTTTTGTGTGCTGATAAACTGCGGTACCGCGCCCGGCACATGCCCGTTAAAATAGGGATTTTCGACTGCCTGCGTATTTTTAACAGCACTGCCTTCAACATCAACCAGCATGAAATACGGGCACCGGCCAAAGTGGCCGCTCATCTCCGACTGTAATCCCTGGTTTGTTTCACATGAAAATGCAATTCTCTTCATACGGTCTCCTTTAATTAAGATTATTTTTTTAACAGCTTCGCAATAAAAGAGGATTTTTTAGGCTCCCCTTCCAGCATCTGTATCCATTTCTCAGCTATTGACGTAAAAGCAGCGGTTACCTTTGATTCAGGGTAAAGGCCGACAAAAGGTTTTCCGCTATCAGTGCAATTAACCATCTCCGGATCCAGCGGGATACGACCCAGAAACGGCACCTTCATATCACGGGCGATTCTTTCGCCGCCGCCCACCTTAAACAGATCAATCTCTTTCTGGCAGTGGGGACAAATCATCCCGCTCATGTTTTCAACGACCCCGATGCGGGGTATTTTCAGCTCTTTGCAGAAGTTTATGCTCTTCCGGGAGTCAAGCAGCGCCACTTCCTGCGGTGTGGTGACGATGATGGCTCCGTCAACCTTTTTTATCAGATGGGCAATGCTGAGGGCCTCGTCCCCGGTACCGGGCGGAAGGTCCATGACCAGATAGTCAAGCTCTCCCCAGTGCACTTCTCCGAAGAATTGTTTCAAAAGCCCGTGCTTGAGGGGACCCCTCCAGATAATCGCGTCATCTTCCTGCCGGAGAAAAAAGCCTATGGACATGACGCGCAGATTATCCGGCGTAAGAACCGGCAGCATGCCGTTGTCTGATCCGCCGGGCCGCTCCAGATCAACGCCCAACATCTTGGGGACATTAGGCCCGTGAATATCCGCATCAAGAATCCCCACGTCATTGCCCATGGCAGCCAGAGTTGCTGCAAGGTTTACCGAAACCGAGCTTTTCCCTACCCCGCCCTTGCCGCTCAGCACCATGAACCTGTGGCGCACCTGTTCCATATTTTTGTCAATTGTCTGCTGCTCATGGGCTTCCTTTTCTGCTTGGCTGCAGGTATCCGCAGTATCGCAGGATTGGCAGCTGGCATCGGTTTCGCATGTTTTTTTGCTCATTGACGCATTCTCCTTCAAGTTTTGTAATAATCACAGGGACTTAGCGTGTTTGTTATTTATATGTATGCCGGTAGCCATTCTGGTTACCCTGGTTTTCATCACTGCTGTTTTCAACAACCGGTGTTGTAATGCCATGAGAATAAAGTACCATAAAAACGTTGCACGGACGGGGAGAAGAAAAAGGTATACTATCTTCTCCCCCGAAGCAACCGTACAATCAGCTTTCACTCTTTGTTTCAATTTCATCTAATCTTTTCCTGATTGCGCTGAGTTCCTGTTCCAAAAGCGTGGCCTGATTTTTCAGAAAGTTCATTTCCTGCTCTGCATCAGGTGCTGCAAAGGGCTGTGCATAGGGTGCGTAGGCGTAATAGGGTGCCGGCTCACGCCGCCAGCCGCGGCCTCTTCCGCCTCCCCAGGGTATTCCGCCTCTGCCTGCGCCGCGCAGAAACGGACCGGTGTACCCGTATGAAGCCGGAGCGCCGGCGCCTGGCGCGCAGTACCCCCGTCCGCCGCCGGTTCTGGGCCCCATTCCAGCAGGCCCTGTTCCATTAAATCCTGGCATATCGTTCACCTCCTTTCCTGTGCATAATAAAGCATCAATTCCGCTTACTCCCCCTGCCCCCTTGTCTTGTGCAGAAATGCCATCTCCGTTTTCTGCCGGGACAGAGAATCGTTCCCGGGTCAAGACGGCCCCGGAGAAATAGCTGCAAGGCTTCCTGCGCTTCCCCGGTGACCCATGGTATTATAGTAATATTCTGTGCGGCAATCCGATGCTGCATTTCACTGGAAATCCCCCCGCAGATAAGCGTATCAACCCCGAGCGTTTTAAGATATGAAATACGCTCTGCAGGGTTATTCTGTTCCAGGGCCAGCTCATGGCTGTGCATAATTTCTCCCCGGTCAACAAGAACCAGCAGCAGCGCCGGTGCATAATCAAAGTGCGGTGAAATTCTTTTTTCAAAAAGGGGGATGGCAATTTTCATACTGTTTCCTCTGCAAACATACATGGCACAGAGTGTGCCATGTGTATGCTCATAAAAAATGGCAAGCTTTAATGGCAGGTTAAATGAATGAGGCGGGATGGAACCGTGGTCCTCATGCGGAAACATATTGCATAAATGCAATTTCAGCATTGCAATTATATTGCAGAGCTGCAACGCATGTCCAGGGCTTTAAGTCGGGATAGCGCCGGGTTTCGGTGTATATATTTAAGAATTTGCCGGAGGTGCCGGAACCATATAACTATCTGTTTTAGTATTTATATTTACAATTTATTCGGGTTTGGCAAATCACGTTACAGGTCATCTATTAATAATGAAAAACGGGTTTTTAACATGTGGTATGGTTTTTGATAGCTTACGTTGGTTGTGACTTAATGCCTTGATTATTTTGATACATAAAATATGCGATTGATTCCTCAGCACCGATTCAAATTAAGCACAAAGGCCGTAATCCCTTTACTGTGCTTATTTGTTTTTGTTTGTGGTTGTGTTACTGCGCCTATTATCCACAAACACTGTCTGGTCCATACTGCCGATCCCTCAGATTATGATTCCTCCTGTTACTGGATAAAAACAACCCAGGCCCGCACCGATACTTTTCCCCAGGAAACGCAGCCGTGTATTAACCAGCTGCCGGTTATTTTTCCGGAGGTCTTTTTTTCCCGGCGCATTTCCACAGATTGCGCAAAAGTCTTCATAACCCCATATACTTACAGCACTGTTTTCGGCAGGGCTCCTCCTCGCACTCCCGCTATTTAATTTCCCCAATAGTTTCTTTTAAACAGCAGCGCTTTCACACTGCATAGTTTGAATTACCTTAGACTGTCTCGGCAGCGATTAGGCTCTTTCAGATTTGGTAGCCAGTGACCTGTTTAAGGCGCCGTGTCAGCGCCCTATTCTCCGCGTTCGGGCAGCAGCACGCGGTGTTATCAACGGACAAGGAGGTTCTATGAAAACAGTTAAATTATCCCTGATAATTCTTCTCTTTGTTTTTTTCGCTTCACCCGCGCGTGCGGCGCAGGAAAAAGATGTGACCCGTGAAGAGATAAACCAGATGAAACAGGAAATGCAGGAGCTCAAAGCTCTTGTGGGAGACCTTAAATCCGTCATTAAACAACAAAAACAAACCATTGAAAACCTCGGCGAAGCACAGCGCAGGCAGGACGCCGCCGCTGAAGAACGCAAACATGCAGCGGGTGATGCAGACGTGCATAAAACAGCAGAAAAAGGCGGGCATACCCTGGAAGATATGGTCAAATCAATTAAACCGAACATCAGCGTCACCGGCGACTTTCTGGCAAATTTCTCTGATGACAGTCACATGGGCGAAGATGATGACCGCTTTGACCTCAGGGGTGTTGATATTGATTTCACGGGCGAAATAGATAATGTGGCCAGGGCCTATTTTAATCTTGCCTATCATGATGATGATGTAACGCTCGAGGAAGGTTATCTGGAAGCATTTGATCTGCTGCCCGGCAAAACCGACGTGAAGATCGGGAAGTACCGGGTCAACTTCGGCCTGCTGAACACCATTCATCCCCATGCCCTGCCGCAGGTTGATTATCCGGCAGTATACCGCGCGTACCTGGGCGAGGAGGGGTATATCGATCAGGGAATCGGCATTTCGGGCTCGTTTCCGTCGCTGTGGAAGGCGCCCTTTAACTATTCGCTGCAGGTAGTAAACGGTAAACGCCATGAGCACGGTGATGAAGACGAAGAGCACGGCCATGAAGAGGGTGATGATGAATACCGGCGGCTCAAGGATTTCGACGACCTCGTCTACGTGGGAAGGCTCTGGAACGAAATTAAACAATCAGATGATTTCGGCGTAAACTGGGGGCTTTCAGGTCTTACCGGCCGGTTTGATGAGGATAGCAGCTCCCCGCGTTATTATCTTGAGGGGATGGACCTGAGCTTTATCTGGTATCGCTGCCCGGAAAAAAGCAACCGCGTCCGCTGGCAGTCCGAGGCGTTTCTTTCACAGGTTGATGACGGCTCATGGGAAAGCTCCTACGGCCTGTACAGCTTTATAGATTATGCATTTGCCCCGCGCTGGCTTGCCGGTGTGCGCTATGATTATGCCCAGCTGCCGCTTGATTCAGATGACAGTGTCACCGAGTACAGCGCGTACCTGACCCATCAGTTCTCTGAAAACAACAGAATCAGGCTGCAGTTTAAAAACACGGACCGGAACTATTCAAAAGACTCCAACTATGTGTGGCTGCAGTGGATCTTTACCCTGGGCAGGCATACGCATCTGGAGCAGGACAACCATTAATAATTAATGAAATGCAAAATGAAACCCTGCTTATTACAAAACAGATAGTAGGGTTTCATGGCTTAAGACCGGATAATAAGCAGCTGCATGAGCAGCTTTTATATTGGTATGCCCAGTTTTTTCATTTTCCGCCACAACGTACTTTTATCAATGCCCAGCTCCTGTGCAGCTTTCCCCCGATGTCCGTCATGCTTCCGGAGGGCTGACAGAACTGCCTGCGCCTCCGCCTCCCTGAGGGGCAGGGTTTGAGCAGCCGGCGCTGCGGTTATTTCAGGGGAATGGCTTTTTAATTCCTGAGGAAGCTGACTAATGGTTATAATGGAATCACGGCAGAGCACAAAAGCATGCTCAATAACATTCTCGAGCTCGCGTATGTTCCCCGGGAAATCGTAATTCATAAATAGTTCCATCACCTCGGAGGATACGCCGGTAATCTGCTTGTCCATCCTGGCATTGAACGCGCGGATAAAGTGCTCCACCAGAAGCGGAATGTCCTCTTTTCTTTTCGCAAGGGGGGGCAGGGTGATTTTGATGACGTTTAGACGGTAGTACAGGTCTTCCCGGAATTTTCCCTGAGACAGCATCTGCGTCAAATCACGGTTTGTCGCCGCTATTATCCGTGCGTTTGCTTTTACCGGTTTTACGCTGCCCAGCGGCTCATAGTCGCCATTCTGCACCACGCGCAGGATCTTTACCTGCAGCGAAAGCGGCAGGTCCCCGATCTCGTCAAGAAACAGGGTGCCGCCTTCAGCAAGGGCAAAGCGGCCGGGCTTGTCTTTTTTGGCGTCGGTAAAAGCGCCCCTGGTATAACCGAACAGTTCTGATTCAAGCAGCGTGTCAGGGAGTGCCCCGCAGTTCACAATGACATACGGGCCTTTGGCTCTACTACTCTGGTTATGGATTGCGCGCGCAAACAGCTCTTTTCCGGAACCGCTGGGCCCCTGGATTAAAACGGTGCTGCCGCTTTTGGCAATATCCGGCAGCATGTTGAAAATTTTTTGAATTTCATGATTTTTGCTCACAATATCCTGGAATGAATACTGCCGGGCTATTTCCTTGCGCATTTCCTCGATAGCTGATAAATCGCGGAAGGTTTCTACCCCTCCAATGCTCTTATTTTTTTCGTCTTTTAAAACAGCCGTGCTTACGCTCACCGGGACTATCTTGCCCTCGCTGTTGAGGATGTTTATGCGCAGGGCAATAATGGGTTTGCCTGATTTTATGGTTTTTTCCATGGCGCAGGACCCCTGGCATATACTGGCATGAAACACGTCGAAGCATTTCTGTCCGATTGCCTGCTCCCGGTGTATGCCGGTAATCTGCTCTGCTGCCTTGTTAAAGGACGTGACCTTCTTGTCCAGGTCAATGGTAAACACGCCGTCAGCAATGCTGTTTAAGATGGTATCTAATGCGGGATCAGTTTTTTTCTTCTCAGTCACCGGCAAAAATTCCCTTGAATATATGCTGTAGGTGATAGGTTCTTCTATGGCTTATATGAATATTTTCAACTTAACGTCCTCGCCAAACTCTCCGGCTTTCTGTTTTAACCATCCTTCCATGGGCGAAAAATCAGCCGCTATTGCTTTTTCCGGGCACAGCCGCATGCAGTTGTAGCATAAAATACAGGTTTCACCGAAGCAGGGATAGGGATCAAGGGTAATCGCGCCGACCGGACATATCTCCGAACATACCGGGCACTGTGTGCATGCGTCCTTCAGTACCTGCCGCTGCGGAAGCATCTGCCGCGCAGCCCTGATGGAGAGCTTCGCCATGGAGTTATACACATCTTCCGGCTGATAATTAAGCTCTGCGAGCGGTACGGTGCTGACTGGTTCCGCTTTAAGTTTTGCGGCAACTTTTTTAACCATCTCTTCAACCTTGTGATCATCAGCAGCATCAGGCCGGCCTTCTCCCAGCGGGTGACTGAACTGCCACATGAGAGAATGGGCAGCAGCTATTTTTGCCGCGCCGATTACCGGGAAACCTCTTTTATAAAGCAGCGTTCCCATTTCGTGCAGGGCAATACCGCTCGTCACCGCGCCCCAGGTCACAAACGGAACGCTGTAGCCTTTGCCACTGCCCGGCAAATGCTCAATAAATTCCATGATTGGTGGAACAGCATGAAACGCATACACCGGGGAGCCGATGAACAGAAGGCCGTCCTGGCTGATTTCTTTTATCCGGGTTTTAACCGCGGCAGCCTTTTTTGTGTCGCAAAGATCAATCATGACAGCAGTGTGGCCGAGGCTGGCGAGCGTTTTTTCGATAACCTCTGCCACGTGTTTGGTGCTTCCAGCAGGTGAACAGTAAATGATAAATGCGTTCATATAGTAATCCTCTTATGAATGTTAAGCGGCCTTTTTCTCGACCGGATGAAGTCATGCTGACTGCTGACTAATGGGTCCATTCCAGGATGCGTATGCCGGGGCCAACCTTTTTTATAACTGCATCCCGCATCCTGCTGAAAAACGGGCAGGGAAACTCAATGGGATTTCCCTTGCTGATGCAGGAGGCAAAAGCAATAACTTCGGCGCCTCGGTCAACCATGAGTTTCGCCCGTGGAACAGCCCTTTTTCCGGGACATCCGCCACAGGTAATAAATCCGACAATTTCAACCGCGCCGGTTTCCTTAAAAGCGCCGCTGCCCTCCCTGGCAGCTTTAAAATCGGCATCAGCCGGGCACATATCTTCAGTCTGCTGGCATCGAATAATCCCTGCTTTCACCATAAACGCCTCCTTGTAAGAGAATGAACATCTGCTTATGGTTTGACAAAAATCAAAAATTCCTGATACGGAAGAATTTCAGTTTTTTCGGTCTCCATGCTGAAATTGTTTGCTGTGATCATAGCAACAAGCTTGTTCTTGGGTATCTTGACCGCGGCAGGGGGCCCTTCCGGCAAATCACCCTCCCGGAATTCGATGACTGCCAGCCGTGCTCCTTTTTTCATCTGCGCGGATAACTTTTTGAGCCACGCTCCCGGTTTTTTCACGTGATGCAAAACATCGCAGACAAAAACCAGATCAACGCCGGCAGGGATTGCAGGATCATCGGGCGTTGACTTGACCACCGAGATGTTCCGAATCTTCCCGGTCATGGCTTTATGGTGGATGTGGCGCAGCATCTCCGGCTCGATATCGATGGCATACACGATGCCTTCAGGCACTGCCCGGGCGAACCGGAACGTGAAGTACCCTGACCCGGCGCCGACATCCGCTATTTTGTCTGCTCCCGACAAGTGCAGTTCCTTAATAACTGCATCAGGTTTTTGCCAGGCAGCCCGGTCACTGCGCTCCAGAAAGTCAATATACTTCTGCGTTTCCGCGAAGGGTTTCAGATCATGGGGATTTATACCCTGCTTTCTGAGGGGGCATTCGATTGGAGGATTCCCTGTGTTATTGGCATTAATCCGGGAATGCTCACTGCCGATGGGGGTTTTATCTTCTGCTGTTGCGGCAGCTGATAGCTGCCTCAGCAGGAGAGCCATGCCCATGAGCAGTATAATGAATCTTCCTGAATGACGCAGCATGTTGTCTCTCCCAACCCGGACAAGCCGGAACCAAAATTAACCGCAAAGGCAAAAAAGAAACACAGAAGATTCAATCTGGAACTCAGGAACTCACAAAGGGGGAAAAAACAACTTCCTGATTTTTTGAGTTCCAAATTATTAATTCCCTTTTTATTTTAACAAGAAATTTAGTCTTAAGGGACTAACCAAAGATATTTGAAATTTGTTGTTAGGCTTCTGGTTCATTTGTTCGGGCTAAATGCTCGCAGCAAATGCTGTTTGTCTTTGCCAGAGCCTTCGCTCGCACCGCCCGTAACTGCTCTCACCAAAAGCCTAACGAT
>Ga0172368_10000876_pt1 | contig 42417 bp, 35 predicted proteins | sample Lak11m_FD_114540 | JGI IMG/M metagenome (GOLD analysis project Ga0172368, IMG submission 114540) | Freshwater microbial communities from Kabuno Bay, South-Kivu, Congo - kab_022012_11m | ecosystem: Environmental > Aquatic > Freshwater > Lake | place: Democratic Republic of the Congo: South-Kivu... | reverse complement strand
TTTGCAGATTTTTTAGATCAACTGGCATCCTTAATAGAAAGAACATGTATCAAAGAGCAAAAGAAAAATAAGCTGAAACCATTGACAATACTAAGAAATTTAACTTAACCTGACGGCTATGGGCGGCTGGGGGTTGATGTTTGTCAGAAAAAGACTAATCCCTTCCTCTACACAGTTTTAGTCAATCTGAATGCAAAAGAAATTGAGTACTACATTTATGAGTACGACATTTTAGCGGAAAAAGTCGAAAAAATCTATAAGGAATACATTACAACACCTAAAAAAGATGGTGGCAAACGAAAAGATATATCATTTCGGTGGTTCGATTATATTCACTTCACGGATGATGATTATTCAAGAAAAAACAATTGGGAATTATTAGGTTTCAATTTATGAGCACTCATGAAAAAGAAAAATAAGCAAGTAGAATCAAAAATCCTTGACAGGATAGGCAAACCGGTTAAATTTACATATCCAGCTGATGAGGGAAACAAAAAAGGGATTCTTAAAGACCGTTGTGTTCATTGGTCTGCAGACAACAATGAAAAAGTCCCTTATTGGGATGTAGTTGACCTTATTGAATTTCCTGATGAGAAAGAAAAGGAATGGATTCGAATAGGTTACTATCGAAAGCCAAAAGACCGTCTGGTGTGGGGCAGCCAAACAACGATCACCGAACCTTATCGCATTTGGAAAGAGCTATTGACAAAAGCCGCAAGAGAAAAATCCTGGTTTCGCAAGTTGATTAAAGAAGTTTGTCGAATCCTATAATCGTACAGAAACTCACATTTTCTCCAACTTACAGCAGAAGCGTAGCCTCAATCTAACATGTTATCCCAGACCCGCACCTATAAACTGTGAGACTGCCGTCGGATTGTTAGCCTCAAATCCCTGCTTTCTGAATCGCTTCTCAACTTCTCATGTATTATGAATTTATTCCGCTCCTCCGGAGTTCGGCGCACTGCTGCTGCTCATGCCACTGCCTCTGGTTTCCATTCCGCTCCTACGGAGCTTAATCGGGCCGGGGATATTTCCTTCTACAAACATTCAGCTCCTATGGAGCTTTGTCGACGACTGATGCTCCTGCCCCTGCCGCTTGTTTCCATTCCGCTCCTAGGGAGCTTTGTAATCTACTGCTGCCCCTGCCGCTTTTTTCTATTCGCTTTCCGATTAACCGGAAAAGGTCTCCGGACCTTTGCCGACTGTCGAAGCGACGAGGACATGCCTGCCAAATTCAGTAATCCGCCGAAGTTATCCGACTGCCAACCCAAATATCTCAATCAACCCAGTTAACCAGTCAACCCAATTAACCAATTAACTCAATTAACTCAATTAACCTATAAGCAGCTCTCTGCTCCATGCCTTTAACATTATTTAACAGCCACTTATGATACAACCTGTAATCTAATCTCTATTTTTGCGTTTCCATAAAAATTCGAGAAAATGATCCAGACTGATATTAAAGAACTTAACGAACGCATTCAAAAAGAAAGCGCTTTTGTTGACATCATCAACATGGAAATGCACAAAGTCATTGTCGGCCAAAAACACATGGTCGAACGGCTTATGATCGGCCTTTTGGCTAACGGCCATATATTGCTTGAAGGTGTGCCCGGCCTCGCAAAAACGCTTGCAGTGACTTCTCTTGCCAACGCAATTGATGCCAAATTCGCCCGCATTCAGTTCACTCCCGACCTGCTGCCTGCAGACCTTATCGGAACCATGATCTACAGCCAGAAGAAAGAAGAATTTGTTGTTCGCAAAGGCCCCATCTTTGCCAACTTTATTCTGGCTGATGAAATCAACCGGTCACCCGCCAAGGTGCAGAGCGCTTTGCTGGAAGCCATGCAGGAACGACAGGTTACCATCGGCGATCATACCTATCCGCTTGAAGAACCGTTTCTGGTTCTTGCGACACAAAATCCGATAGAGCAGGAGGGAACCTACCCGCTGCCCGAAGCGCAGGTGGACCGCTTTATGCTGAAGGTGATCATTGACTATCCGCAAAAAGAGGAAGAAAAGATGATCATGCGGCAAAACATTACCAGCCAGTTTGCTAAAACAAACACTGCATTAAAAACTGATGATATTTTGAAAGCCCGTAACCTGGTACGTGAGGTTTATCTTGACGAAAAAATCGAAAACTACATCACCGATATAGTATTTTCATCGAGATACCCTTCAAAATTCAAACTCAATAAATTTGAAGGATTGATCCACTATGGAGCCTCTCCGCGTGCGAGTATTAATATGGCGCTGGCGGCAAAGGCATTTGCATTTATCAAAAGAAGGGGATATGTGATACCTGAGGACGTCAGGGCTGTCGCCCACGATGTCATGCGCCACCGTATCGGCCTTACTTATGAGGCTGAAGCGGAAAATATCACAACGGAAAACATTATCAATGAGATTTTAAATACGGTGGAGGTTCCTTAATTGATGAATGGATGAATAGGAGAGTTGAAGAATTGATGAATTGGAGAGTTGAAGAATTGATGAATTGATGAATTGGAGAGTTGAAGAATTGATGAATTGGAGAGTTGAAGAATTGGTGAATTGGAGAGTTGAAGAATTGATGAATTGAAGAATTGATGAATTGGAGAGTTGAAGAATTGATGAATTGATGAATTGGAGAATTGGTGAATTCGGGAACAGAGAACAGAGAACAGAGAACAGAGAACAGAGAACAGAGAACAGAGAACTGAGAACAGAGAACAGAGAACTGAGAACAGAAAACTGAGAACAGAGAACTGAGAACTGTCGAATGAATAATTGTAAACTTAGGTTTAATCAAACAATTTGACCCTTATGAGTAAAAGTGAATTTGCTGAAGCATTCAAAAAAAGAACGAAAAAGTTCGCCATTGACATCATTTTTCTTTTTCGCCGGTTACCTAAAACTGAAGAGGCAAAAATCATCGGCCGTCAACTTATTAAATCCGCAACTTCGGTGGCATCAAATTACCGGGCTGCTTGTAAGGGCAGATCAGATAATGAATTTTATTCCAAATTGAGCATTGTTGTAGAAGAGGCGGATGAATCCGTTTTTTGGCTGGAAGTATTAACTGAGGCTGAGGTCTATGATGTCGAAAAAAATATCTTGAACGAAGCTAATGAAATTCTTGCAGTAGTTTCAGCATCGCGAAAGACAATGAAAGATCACCTGCAGCAATAATTCATCAATTCATTAACTCCTTAATTCAACATTTGGATTGTGGAAGCAAAAGAAATATTCAAAAAGGTAAGGAAGATAGAGATCAAGACAAAAGGATTGTCGAGCCAGATCTTTTCGGGGCACTATCACAGCAGCTTCAAAGGGAAAGGCATGGCCTTCAGTGAAGTCCGCGAATACCAGTACGGCGACGACATCCGCAGTATTGACTGGAATGTGACCGCACGCTTCAATCATCCTTTTGTAAAGATTTTTGAAGAAGAAAGAGAGCTGACTGTGATGTTGCTTATAGATGTGAGCGGTTCAAACGAATTCGGAACCCGGCAGCAGTTCAAGGAAGAGCAGATGACAGAAATAGCGGCAGTCCTGGCTTTTTCAGCAATTCAGAACAATGATAAAGTAGGTGTTATCTTTTTCAGTGATAAAATCGAAAAATTCATTCCTCCGAAAAAAGGGGCTTCGCATATTCTGAGGATCATACGCGAACTGATTGATTTTCATCCTGAAAGTCAGAAAACCGATATAGCAGAAGGCCTTCGTTTCCTTACAAATGCGATTAAAAAGCGCTGCACAGTATTTATCATTTCCGATTTTATTGATAAGGGTTTTGACAATGCCTTAAAAATAGCAGGCAAAAAGCATGATATCGTTGCGCTGAGAGTGTTTGATGAGAGGGAATTGGAATTACCGAGGATGGGTTTGGTGAAAGTTTATAATAAAGAAACCGATAAAAAAATCTGGATTGATTCCGGCAATGCAAAAACACGGGAAAACTATTTTCAATGGTGGAAGTACCACGACAAATACCTGAGTTCCCTCTTTCTGAAAAGTGGCGTGGATTCAGCAAATATAAGCACCAGCCAGGATTATGTGAAGCCGCTGGTGAGTTTGTTTAAACGTCGGGAGGCAAGGTTTTAGAATGAAAGTGATCCTCAAAATATTTATTTTACTACCGGCTTTGCTTCTTCAGCAAATAGTGAAAGCGCAAAGTGGGGCCATAGTGTCGCTTGATACCAATGTCATGTTGGTAGGTGACCAGATAAACCTGAAGCTTTCGTTTACGGCACCGGCAGGAAGTGTAATTCAATGGCCGGTTCTCAATGATACCATCATCTCCAAAATCGAAATCCTCGAAAAATCAAAAGTTGATACTGCTTATTCATCCGACAAATCGAAAATGATTTTGCAACAGGTTTATAAAATTACCTGCTTCGATTCCGGATTTTATGCAATACCTCCTATAGTATTCAATTATAAAAAGCAGGGAGATGCCCTGATTCAAAAAGAGGAATCACCGGCCATATTATTAAGCGTTTCAACAGTTAATGTTAATACTGCAGAGGATATCAGGGATATTAAAAAGCCATTGGAGGCGCCATATACTTTAAAAGAAGCCTTACCCTGGATATTAGGTTTTCTACTCCTTGCTGCAGCCGGATACCTCGTTTTTTATTATCTTAAAAAAAGAAAGAAAGCCGAACCTGTTTTCAGTTCAGCATTTAAAGTGAAGATTCCGGCGCATCAGATTGCTCTGGATGCACTTGAAAACCTCCGTCAGAAAAAACTCTGGCAAAGCGGCAGGATCAAGGATTATCATACGGAGCTCACCGATATCATCAGAGATTATATTTTTGCAAAATTCAATATACATGCGCCGGAGCTTACATCTGACGAAATTATAACTGCTCTAAACTACACTGCTGCCGATGTTGGATCACGACAAATTCTCGGTCAGACTTTTCTGGTTTCCGACCTCGTAAAATTTGCTAAAATGCAGCCATTACCTGCCGAACACGATACCTGCCTCAATAATGCCATTGGGTTTGTTAAAGCTACTATTTTTCAGGGACAAATTAATGAACCCGCTCATGCTGATGGTTCCAATCCTGAAACCAAACCGGATGGCCACACCGGGATTGTGGCACCGGATGTGAAGCTGTCAGAAAAGGCAACAGGTAATCAGGGAAAGGAGGTTAGTGATGTTTAGCCAGATCGAATTTGCAAACCAGGGATATCTCTATTTTCTGTTGATCATACCAGCGCTGGGTTTGTGGTACTGGTACCGTTATAGGAAAGACAGTGCCAACATACAGATGCCGGATACTGAAAGCTTTGAAAGAACCCCGAAAAGCCTGAAGCAATATTTGTATTTCATCCTTTATGTTTTCAGGATAGCGGCTGTGGGATTGCTGATCATTGCACTCGCAAGGCCCCAGTCAACTTCAAGCCGGCAGGATGTTACCATAGAAGGGATAGACATTGTAATGGCGCTGGATGTTTCGGGAAGTATGCTGGCAATGGACCTACAGCCCGACCGGCTTGAGGCTGCCAAGGAAGTAGCGTCGGAGTTTATCGCCGGCAGAATCAATGACAGGTTCGGGCTGGTGATCTTTAGCGGTGAAACTTTCACACAGTGTCCTCTGACAACGGATCATAGTGTGATCATCAACCTTTTCAAAGACATAAAAAGCGGGATGATCGAAGATGGGACAGCAATCGGTGACGGTCTTGCAACCTCGGTGAACAGGTTAAAAGAAAGTACAGCCGTGAGTAAGGTGATCATACTTCTGACGGATGGTGTAAACAATATGGGCTCACTGGATCCGCTTTCATCTGCCGATATTGCAAAGATTTACGGTATCAGGATTTATACTATCGGCATTGGAACGGAAGGAACCGCCCCTTATCCGGTTCAGACACCTTTTGGTATTCAAACCCAGTACCTTGAAGTGAAAATTGATGAAAAACTGCTGCAACAGGTTGCATCTATGACCGACGGGAAATATTTCCGCGCAACAAGCAATAATAAGTTGAGAGAGATTTACAGTGAAATTGACAAACTGGAAAAATCCAAAATAGATGTGACTGAATTCAGAAAAAAGAAAGAAGAATTTTTTCCGATTGCCTTACTTGCATTTTTATTGATTACTCTTGAGGTTTTATTAAAAAATACGGTATTTAGAGGAGCGCCTTGAGAGGGAGAAGGGTGATTTAGGTGAATTGGTTAATTAGGTTAATTGGTTAAATTGGTTAATTGGGTTAATTGGTTAATTAGGTTAATTGGTGCCGGCTACCGGCTGTTTATTGCAGACTGGTTTGTTGAGCTGGCTATATTGGTGGGATAATTTGATTCGTGCAATTCGTGGACGGAATTGGTTAATGCAGAAAGCTGGAACCACAAACGAGCATCCAGCAACCATTAACCAATAACCTGAAACTTTAAACTTGAAACTTGGAACTAACTTATGTTTCGTTTTGAACATGCGGATTTTTTGTGGGCGCTAACGCTCATTCCTGTCATTGCAGTGGTTTTTGTGTGGATGATGGTTTGGAAGAAAAGGGCTTTGCAGCGATTCGGGGATTGGGCTATTATTAAGCGACTGTTACCGGGATTGTCCGACGGGCGTGTCATTTTTAAGTTTATTCTTTTTTTGATCGGATACCTGTTTTTAATAATCGGAATTTCCAATCCCCAGATCGGATCAAAACTCATTGAAGGTGAGCGAAAAGGTATTGATATCATGATCGCACTTGATGTTTCGAACAGCATGCTTGCGGAAGACATTAAGCCGAACCGTCTTGAGATGTCGAAACAGGCAATTTCAAAACTCATTGATAATTTGGGTACGGATCGGATCGGCATCATTATTTTTGCCGGCAATGCCTACGTCCAGCTCCCAATAACCACTGATTATGCAGCAGCCAAGATGTTTCTCTCGACCATCAGCACGCGTGTGGTTCCGACCCAGGGAACAGCCATAGGCCAGGCTATCGGGCTTGCCGTAAAATCGTTCGATGATGAAACCCATAGCAGGGCAATCATCATCATTACCGATGGCGAGAACCATGAAGATGATGCTCTTGGAGCAGCAAAAGACGCATCGGAAAAAGAAATAAAAGTTTATACCATTGGCATGGGTCTTCCCGAAGGAGCGCCGATACCTGAATTGAACCAGTATCAGAGGATGGTGGGTTATAAAAAAGATAACCAGGGTTCGACCATCGTTACCAAACTTGATGAATCCATGCTGCAGCAGATCGCTTCTGCCGGTAAGGGCGTATATGTGAGGGCAAACAATACACAGGCCGGAGTAAAGACCGTTTATGATGAGATCAACAAACTGGAAAAAACGGAATTCGAAAGCCGGATGTTTTCCGACTATGAAGACAGGTTCCAGTATTTTATAGCCCTCAGCCTTTTCTTTTTTTTAATTGAATTATTAATCTTTGAACGTAAAAGCAAATGGTTAAGCCGGATAAACTTTTTTGGAAAATAGCAGTTTTTTCGGTTCTGAAAAAACTGGTGTGGGTGGTTCTTATCGGAACAACGACTGTGTTTGCTCAAAAAGAAAACAAGTATATACGCAGTGGGAATGATTTGTACGATGAAAAGAATTACAAGGACGCCGAGGTGGATTATATGAAGGCTCTGGAAAAAAATCCTGAATCCTTTAAAGGTCAGTATAACCTGGGGAGCGCATTGTACAAGCAGGATAACTATGAAGATGCTTCAAAACTTTATAATAACCTCGCCGGAAAAGGAGAGGATGCCGGGCAAAAGGCCAATGCCTTCTATAATCTCGGAAACTCACTTGTGAAAGCAAAAAAATACCCTGAAAGTATAGAGGCATATAAAAACGCGCTTCGTCTGAATCCGGGCGATCAGGATGCAAAATACAATATGGAGTTTGCGAAAAAAATGCTGAAGGAAGAACAGAATCAGGACAAGAACCAGGAGCAGGATAAAAAAGATGATCAGAAACAGGATCAGCAGAAACAGGATCAGCAGAAGCAGGACGAGCAGAAACAGGATCAGCAAAAACAGGATCAGCAAAAGCAGGATCAGCAGCAGCAACAGGATCAGCAGCAGCAACAAAATCAGCAACAGCAGCCGCAGCCTCAGCAAATTTCCAAACAGGACGCAGAACGCATGCTGGAAGCATTGAAAAACGATGAAACCAAAACTATGGAAAAACTTCTGCTTCAGAAAATTCAGCAGGCGAAAGCAAAAAAAGTAGAAAAAGACTGGTAATTTAGTTTATAAATGATTTCCAATACGATAAATAGATAATTTTGCCGTTGTTAAGTCTATGAAATTATTCCTGTCAGCCATATTAGCTTTTTTGATCACCGCCAATGCAGGTGTTTCAGGACAGGACATTCAGTTCAGGGCAAATGCAGCAACTAACGTACAAAGCGGTGAGCGGTTCAATCTGGTTTATACCCTGAATGCCGAAGGAAGGAATTTCAAGGGTCCGAACATTGAAAACTTCAGTGTCCTTTCCGGTCCGAGTACTTCGCAAAGTTCAAGCATTCAGATCATCAATGGCAAAGTAGCCCGTTCAGTGGAATATTCATTTACTTACGTCCTGGCTGCCGGCAAGGAAGGGGTTTTCGAAATTCCCCCGGCGAAAATTACCGTTGAAGGGACGACCTACGAATCGAATCCGGTAAAAATTAAAGTCGCAAAAGGAAGTTCAGGAACCCAGGGACAGCAGGGATCTCAGTCGGGGCAAAGCGGTTCATCCGGCAATTATGATGATCTTAAGGACGATGTTTTCATCAGGGCGGTGGCCAGTAAAACAAATCCCATGCAGGGCGAGCAGGTCGTCATTACCTATAAACTTTATTTCCGGATCAATATATCCGCTCCTGAATTCCGTAAAGAACCTTCCTTTATGGGATTCTGGAAAACAGACCTGAACAAGGACAGGCAAAGCTACAAGCAATACACCGAGACTTACAACGGACAGCAATATAATGTTGCTGAAATAAAAAAATTCGCTCTCTTCCCGCAAAAAAGCGGAAAGATAGAAATTGAAGCTGCTTATGCAACCTGCCAGGCACAGGTAAGGGAGCAAAGCCAGCAAAAAAGCCGTGACCCGTTCTTCGACAGCTTTTTCAACGATCCGTTTTTCAACAGGTACAAAACGGTGGAAATTCCCTTAAGTGCAAATGCCATGACCATCAATGTCATCCCATTGCCAACCACCAGCCGCCCTGCAGAATTCAACGGGGCAGTCGGAAGTTTTGAATTCACACCATCCATTGATAAAACTTCACTGAAAGCCAATGAAGCCATTAACCTGAAATTTACCATTCGCGGAAAAGGGAACATAGAGCTTGTGGATAAACTGCCGTTTTCATTTCCACCCGATTTTGAGGTCTATGATCCGAAAATAACAAGCGATATCAATATTTCAGAGGATGGCGTTTCGGGTTCGAAAACATTTGAATACCTTGTAATCCCAAGAACACCAGGAACTTTCACGATAAAACAGGTGAATTTCTCCTTTTTCGACCTGAAAAGGAATGCCTATCAAACCATTTCATCGCCTGAATATACAATCAATGTTGCCAAAGGTGAAGGTTCGGCAGGAAATGTAACCTATAGCGGAGTAAACCAGGCCGATATCAAATATATTGGTTCGGATATCCGCCATATAAAAACCAAAGGTTTGAAACTGAATGCCATCGGTAGTTATTTCTTCGGGTCGTCACTTTTTTACGTGTTGTATTTGTTGCCTGTGTTGCTCTTCATTGTTTTTATTACCACCATGAAAAAGGAATTGAAGAAGCGATCGAATATTTCCCTGATGCGAAACAGAAAGGCTACAAAAGTGGCTCAGAAAAGGATGAAGAAAGCTCAGACTTTCCTGCGGGAAAACAAAAAGAATGAATTTTATGAGGAGGTATCTCTCGCGTTGTGGGGCTATCTCAGCGATAAATTCAGCATACCGCTGTCGAACCTTTCGATGGATACGGTAAGGGATGCGTTGCTGGTGAAAGAAGTGAATGAACCTACAATTAAACAGTTCATAGAAACGCTGGAGCACTGCGAATACGCCAGGTTTGCACCCGGAGAGAGCAACTCCGCAATGGATAGTATTTATAATGAAGGGGTAAAGATCATCAGCCAGATTGAAGATGAGTTGAAATGAGGGGGAGATTTATGATATTAGAGGTATAATATATGAAATTGGAAATTTGGAACTCAGACTTGAGACTTGAGAAAGGAGACCTGAGACCTGAGAAGGGAGACCTGAGACCTGAGACGGGAGACTTGAGAAATAAAGACGAAAAATTGAGGACTGAAGGTTGCCGACTGCCGACAGATTATATAAAGGTATATAGGATATTAAAAAAGATGAGGAATTTAATTTGCATATTACTTGGCATTTTGTTCTATAACGGGGCATTTGCTGGAGTGGCCGATAATTTATTTCAGCAAGCCAACGATGAATATAGCAAAGGACTTTATGCAGAAGCCATTGAACATTACCAGCAAATCCTCGATACCCGGTACGAATCGGCTGAACTGTATTTTAACCTGGGAAACGCCTACTTTAAAACAAGCGATATTCCCTCTGCAATCCTGTATTATGAAAAGGCAGGGAAACTTAACCCGAACGATGAAGATATCTTTTTTAACCTGAACGTTGCCAACACCAAAATAGTAGATAAGATAGAGCCCGTGCCGGAACTGTTTATCTGGCAATGGTGGCGGTCGATTTACAATTTGTTTTCGGCCGATACCTGGTCAGCGATAAGCATCATTTTATTCATCACCTTTTTTGTGCTGCTTGCGTTTTATCTTTTATCGAAGTTGATTTTCATACGCAAGGCGGCATTTTATTCGGGATTTATCGTCCTGGGTTTCACTATTGTTACCTTTTTACTTTCCTACCAGAATTTTCATATCCTTAAAAACCAGAAGGAGGCGATTGTGTTTTCAGCTACTATTACTGTTAAAAGCTCACCCAACCCCAACAGCGTTGACCTGTTCGTTTTACATGAAGGCTCGAAGGTAAGGATCATAGAGAAAGTCGGTGAATGGAACGAGATCAAGATCGCAAACGGAAGTGTGGGCTGGCTGCCCGCTAATGCGCTCAAAAATATCTGAACGCTGGAATAATTGCATGAATTCTTTTAATCCCCCTTGGTGGTCACATCGGCTCCGTCTGTCGGAAAAATAATTGAACCGCTGATCATGATGATCCCCGTATTCACAGAGCTACCCGGTATGCCACCGGCTATTGCTGCTAAAATGTTTTTGAAAATTGGATTCATGTTTATTTTGTCAATTGTAACGATTGTATTTCGTTACTGTTTATTGGTGGCCTGAAATTGACATTTTATCATAGCCGCTGTTTTCAAATAATTTCAAAATCCGCTTTTCAGCTAATGACTTTCAACAAAGCTTACTATCCATGTGGTCGGGACTTTTAGGTGGTCATATTCATTAATAGCCACAACCTCTGCATAATGACCGATATATTCGGCTAATGCCGGTTCGGCGGCAGCCAGTTGGGTGGCTGTCTGCCAGGTTTCTGCAGAGTAGTCGGACTGGTAAAGTTTATTAATGGCTACTGAAGTGGCACCGGCAAAGTTCATTTGTGAATAGCAATTTTCAGCATCCATAGCAAAGCCCGGCATATCCAGTTCGGTGTAAATAAGCAAAAAAGGCGGTAATGAATCATGCAGGTGATGGACCGGCGAAGCCGGGTTCACAATAGAAGTATCGTATGATCCGAAAGCAGTGGCAACGATGGCCTTGTACATTAATACTTCCTCGGCGGTCAAACCTAATGGATTCAAAGGGTAAGCCACAAGGTCGTCCAATGAATATGCGCCACTCATCGAAATTACTCCCCGGATATTATTAGCTGAATATCCTGCCTGCTGCAGGTATTGTTCATCCGATGCCAAAAGTGAAACGAGGTGCCCGCCGGCAGATTGGCCGAAAAGGAAAACAGAATCAGGATCACCGCTATAGTTGCTAACGTTTTCTATTAACCATTTAAAAGCGAAGGCAACATCTTCGATATGGTCGGGATGAACAGCTGAGCCGTCGTCCGGATTTGATAATCTATAATTCGTTACAACCACAGTATAGTCATACAATGAACATAAAGTAGTTGCCATGGATGTATATTGATCCTTGTCCCCCTGTTTCCAGGCGCCTCCGGGCACAAAGAGAATCACCTTATTTTGACCAGCGCTTTGTTTGTAATATACATCGAGAGTATGCTTGTGCATGGTGTCGCCGGGTATATAATAAATATCGGTAATTGTGTAAACAGAGTCATCTACAGGAGGCACTACCTCAGGAGTTTCACTTTTCTCAGAGCAGTTCCACAAACCGGATATAATTATAATAACGATTGCAAACCGGGATAAAATAATTTTTTTCATTTTGTTTGAATTTTATCTCATATACGTTCAGCCTGTTGTATCGGTTACTAACGAGCCTGATATTCACCGGATTTGTGGGGGCACGTACATAACTTCGAACGCTATCCAGATAAAGCGAAAATAAAAAAACCGACAGGGAACCACCCCCGTCGGTCTAAAAGTAAGGCAATTTAAGAAAGGAAAAGAATAAACCTAATTATTAACCAAAACCAATTAAGGAAAGACACCTTACTTTCTTTCTTTAATTTCTTTGAAGCCAAAAATAATACAAAATTCAACTTTGTGCAAGCAAAATGAAAAATATTTTTTGAACAGACCCGATATCGCCAATTGCCGCTGTAGCTGCTACTGTAACTGCCGTTGGTTACTGATTATTGGTTACTTGTTACTGTTACTGGTTTTGTGTTCAGAGTTTCGGTTTCGAATTACTCAATTTGATGAGTGCTTATTGCCGACTGCTACTATTACTGCATCTGCTATTGCCGCTGCCATTTATTTCCCCTGATTCCTCTATTTTCTCTATTTCCCCTTATCTCCCCTATTTACCTCAGGGCAGGCCTGGATGCTAATTTTTTACTTTTCTTAGTGTAAATCCAAATGTAGTCCCGATACCGGGAGTGCTTCTTACGTTTACTGTTTGATTATGTGCTTCTATAATATGCTTTACGATAGACAAGCCTAAGCCAGATCCTCCCAATTCCCGTGAACGCCCGTTGTCAACCCTGTAAAATCGTTCAAAAATTCGTGGAAGATGCTTCTGGTCAATGCCCAGGCCATTGTCGGAAACCTCGACAAGTACATTTGCATTCATATCATAAAGCCCGATTTGGGTACGCCCGTTATCTTTACCGTACTTAATAGAATTGGTGATCAGGTTATTTAATACCTGCTGTATCATTTCACGGTCGGCAGCTACCACAAATGATTTATCACAACCTTCTTTAACTGACAATTTTATACTCTTGCTTTTACCCCTGATTTCAAGAGATTCAATGGTTTCATTCACCAGTTTAAGAATGTCGAACTTATCATCTGTCAGTGAAAAACTTCCTTCTTCAAGATTGGAGATCATCTGCAGGTCATCCACAATTTCGGCTATTCTGCTTACATTAGTAATGGCTTTCTGTAAAAACCGGGTATTGATACTGTCATCTTTCAGTCCGCCTTCATTTAATGTTTCGAGATAGCCCTGTATATTGAAAATGGGCGTTTTCAGTTCGTGAAAAACATTTCCGAGGAATTCTTTGCGGTATTTTTCAAGTTTTTTTTGTTTCTTCTGCTCTTTCAGTGTGTTTTTCTTCCATTCAATTACCTCCGATTCAGCAAAGTCAATGATATCATTTTGTAATTTTTGCCTGGCAGGTTTTTCTTCCTGTCCCGACTTGGTATCATAAATAGTTTTATAAATCACCTTAATTTTACGGTAAATAAAGCTTTCGGTGATAAAAAAAAATACCGCAAACCCGATAATGAAAACAAATGCAGGAATGAGGATAACAAAAATCCAGTGGATTGAGTCCGGGAAAAAGAGCTTGAAAATGATTGCTATAAAAAAGACAAGGCCTGATACAGTTCCAGCCGCGATAGCTGCTAATTCACGTGGTGTAGCATTTTTCATATCAGCGGCAAAATTACGCTATTCATTAAAACCGTAACCAACTCCTTTAATGGTTTTGATGTAATCGTTGCCAATTTTTTCACGAAGCTTTCGAATGTGAACATCGAGGGTGCGGTCGCTGACATAAACTGTATTTCCCCAGATTCTGGCGTAGATCTCCTCACGGGTAAAGATTTTTCCCGGGTAAGAACTTAAAAGGACTAAAATATCAAATTCGATTTTGGGAAGATGAACAGATTGCCCGTCAAAAGTTATTTCTCTGCGGTTCAGGTCAATGGTCAGAGTGTTGACCTCAATCACATTTTGCTCTGCCTTGATTTTGGTCTTACGTTTTAGCAGGGCTTTTACCCTTGCCATTAAGACTCTGGGCCTTACAGGTTTTGTAATATAGTCATCCGCCCCGACTTCAAAACCCGCGATCTGGCTGTAATCCTCGCCTCTTGCCGTAAGAAAAATTATTAAGGTATTGGTAAAATCAGGCGAGTCTCTTAATTCCTTGCATAATTCCACTCCATCCATTCCAGGCATCATAATATCCAGAACAATGAGGTCGGGTTTGTTTTTAAAGGCGATGTCCTTGCCGTTAGTTCCGTTCTGAGCGGTGAAAACAGTATATCCTTCCTTTTCGAAATTATATCTTAAAAATTCGAGGATGTCTTTTTCATCGTCAACGATGAGAATTTTTTCATTAGTTGCCTCCATATCAACCACAAAGATATTCCTAAATATGTTATAAAAGTGGTTCTAATATTAATTTTTTGTTAATCCTGCTCTCTAAAAATTAACCTTAAGATAAACCTGACTTAAATTCCAGGTTTTATTAAGGATGTTGTTTTGCAGCCAAAATAAATCATTAAAAATCATGAATATGAATAAATTAATTATCAGAACCCTTACATTAACGTTCGCAGCAATAACATTAATTGTGACAGGATGTACCAATGATGAGAATTCGGATCCAACCCCGGAACAAAACGAATATACCATAACCGATAATGGATCCGGTACAGGAAGTACAAGCTGGAAATCGGGTAAGACCTATTTCCTCGATGGTTTTGTTTTTGTGAATGACGGTCAGGTACTCACGATCGAACCGGGATGTATTATTAAAGGTAAACCGGGTCAAACAGAAAACGCCAGCGCCATCATAGTAGCAAGAGGCGGTAAAATAATGGCTGAAGGAACCGTTGATAATCCAATTATATTTACGGCAGAAGCTGATGATTTAACCGGCTCGCTTGCTGTAACCGACAGAGGATTGTGGGGCGGATTGATCATACTGGGAAAGGCTTCTCTTAATTCATCTCCCGGAGAATCAGCTATCGAAGGCATACCGACCAGCGAACCACGAGGTATTTATGGTGGAAATGACGATACAGATAATTCAGGCGTATTGAAATATGTATCCATTCGCCATGGTGGAACCGACATTGGCGAAGGCAATGAGATCAACGGACTCACTTTGGGTGGCGTCGGAAGCGGTACTATCATTGACTATGTAGAAGTGATTGCCAATAAAGACGACGGAATTGAATTTTTTGGCGGCGATCCGCAGGTTAAACATGCTTTTGTCGCTTATTGTGGCGATGATTGCTTTGATTATGATGAGGGATTCAGGGGAATAGGCCAGTTCTGGTGTGCCATACAGGATCCGAATGAAGGCGACCGTATTGGTGAACATGACGGGGGTACCGACCCGGAAACCGGTCAGCCTTTTGCCATACCGACGATTTATAATGCTACTTATATCGGACGGGACGCTGCTGCCGGGAAAAGAATGATCACTTTCCGCGACAATGCAGGAGGGCATTATATCAATTCACTTTTTGTGAATCAGGCACATGGTGTTGACATTGAAAATCTTTCGGAAGCACAGGACAGTTACAAACAGTTCCAGGATGGTAATCTGACCTTAAAAAACAATGTCTTCTGGAATGTTGCCGATGGAACTGGTGCAGGCATCTTTGAAGTTGAAGGGCCGGGCGCAGGTACTGCGGATTCTCTGGCCGCGGTTGCAGCTTTTGCTGTTTACTTTGATACAGCCGGCAATTCAGTGGCTGATCCGGGAATATCAGATTCTAATCCGGTTCCCGCAAATCCCAGCACAGATAATATGGCTTCTTACGATAATGCCTGGTTTGATGTTGTTAATTATAAAGGCGCTTTTGGATATGTCAACTGGGCTGATGGTTGGACAAGATTTTTTTCAGGAAAATAACAATTAATATTAATAGTGACATTAATAAAAGCTGACGGTATCTGATCGTGGTACTGTCAGTTTATATTTACTAAAATGAGAAGAACGATTTTATTTTTTTTGACTTTACTTGCAGAAATCTCCCTTTTAGCACAGAACGGAACGCTCAGGGGCAAGGTTTCCGATGGTGAAACAGGAGAGGAATTAATAGGGGCAACAGTTTTGGTGGAAGGTTCTTTGATTGGTTCCTCGGCCGACCTGGATGGAAATTACTCAATAACAGGAATTAAACCCGGAAAGCAGAATATTAAATGCACATTTATTTCCTACGAAACACAAGTGATTACAGGTGTCGGGATCAATGCGAACCAGGTGAGTGTTCTTGATATTAAGTTAAAACCAGTTTCACTGGGACTGGAAGAAATTGTTGTATCGGCCAGAGCGGTACGGAATACGGAATCGGCATTGCTTACAATGCAGAAAAAATCCGCTTCGGTGATTGATGGCATATCATCACAGCAATTTTCGAAAAGCGGCGACAGCGATGCAGCCGGGGCTATTAAGCGCGTAACCGGGGTTTCAATTGAGGGAGGTAAGTATGTGTATGTTCGCGGATTAGGCGACCGCTACAGCAAAACCACGCTGAATGGCGCCGAAATCCCAAGCCTCGATCCGGAACGGAATACGGTACAGATGGATATTTTTCCTACCAGCGCCATCGAAAATATGGTGGTTTATAAAAGCTTCAGTCCAAACCTGAATCCTTTTACCGGCGGACTGATTGACATTGTAACCAAAGATTTTCCTGAAAAATTCAATCTTACTTTTTCGGCAGCATTTGAATACAATACATTATCCTCATTTAACAACGAATTCCTTTCTTACGATGGAGGAAAATGGGACGGCCTTGGATTCGATGACGGGACAAGGGAGTGGCCTGTAAATCCTGAAGATATTCCGCTTTATCCAGCCAATCGTGATCAGATTGATGCAACGACCCGTTCGTTTAGCAAAATTATGGAACCGGTTGCCCAAAGCTCTTTCATGAACCAGCATTATAGTTTTTCAGTGGGAAGCCAGACAAGATTGTTCGGCAAAACCCTGGGCTTTAATTTTGGCCTGAGCTATAAGCAGGATTTAAATTATTATGAGGATGGCGAAAGGGGCATTTATAAACTTACAGACGCCAGCGCCGAAGGATTGAATATCGAAAATAAATATAATGAGGCCAAAGGCGAAAAGGAGTCACTGGCAGGAGGACTATTGAACTTAAATTATAAAATCACAGGTAATCATAAAATCGGCTATGTGTTGCTCTATAATCAATCCGGTATTAAAGAAGCACGTTATGATTTCGGGCAAAAACCCTCGGATGAATTTGGAATGTTCATTCAGAACCGTGAACTGGGATTTCAGGAAAGAATGATCCTTGCCAATCAACTGAAAGGCGAACATTTCCTTGAGACTCTTGCCAAACTGAAAGTAAGCTGGATTGTTTCGCTAACCAATTCAAAACAGAATGAACCCGACCTGAGGTTTTTTACAAACAGCTATTATCCTGAAAATATCGGTGGTTCAATGTATGAGATCAATCCATCCAAATATAAGGTACCTTCGAGGTTTAACCGGTCAATGAATGAAAACAACCTGGATGCAAAGCTTAACTTTGAATTGCCCTTTAAGGTAAAAGGGGCCGGTTCTAAATTTAATTTTGGCGGGGCTTACGTTTATAAAATACGCGAATTCACCGAAAAAAAGATTGATTATCTGGCACAGGTTCAATATTACAACGGAAGTGTTTCGGATTATCTCAGCGATGGGAATATCGGCCAGGATAATCCTTTATATGATCCTGTTACAAAGCAAAACTATGGATTGTACGTTCAAAACGCAACGGACCTTCGGAATAGCTATGATGGAACCCATTCCGTATTTGGAATTTATGCCATGGCGGATATGCCGTTATTCGCGAAGTTCAGAATAGAAGCAGGAGCAAGGTTCGAGAAAAACAATCTTGTATCAGAAAGTAAAAAGAAAAACATATCCAAAGGCGGGTTAAACGACAGCAATCTTTTGCCAGCAGTTAACCTGACCTATACCCTGGTGGATAATATGAATCTGCGTTTAGCCTATACCCGGACACTATCGAGGCCAACGTTCAGGGAAATTGCTCCCTTTGCCTCTTTCAGCCCGGTTGCTCCAACTATTGTAGGTAATCCGGCACTTGAGAGCACACTGGTAGATAATTTCGATATTAAATGGGAGTATTTCATGAAGCCTGGAGAAATAGTATCGTTCGGATTATTCTATAAAATTTTCACCAATCCCATCGAAATGGTTGATAATCCGGTCGCATCCAATCCGGAGATTTCCTATCAGAACGTGAACAAAGCAAACAATTATGGTTTTGAAGCGGAATTAAGAAAATCATTTGATTTCATTCATGCAATCCGGAATTTAAGTGTGGGAGTAAATTTTTCCTATGTTCGCTCAGAAGTTTCCATTGATCCGGTTGAACTGAAATCCATCAGGGCACTGGTACCTGATCATCCCGATACACGCCCTTTGTTTGGCCAGGCGCCTTATATTTTCAATGCATTGCTGGCCTACCAATCCGATACATTAGGACTTTCTGCCAACCTTGTTTTTAACATCACTGGAGAAAGAATATCGCTGGTTACCAAGGGGGGGACGCCCGATGTACTCGAGCAACCGTTCCCTTCACTCGACTTTAATCTGAAAAAGGGACTTGACAGGTTTTTTACTGTTTCATTCTCGGTCAAAAACCTCCTGAATTCAGTTCATGATGAATCATATAGTTATAAAGGGACAAACTATTCTTTTTATAAATATTCAAAAGGGATATCATTTGGTTTAGGAATAACATATAATTTACATTAGTGTAATTAAGATTGACCATACATTTAATAATTTCGTATAAAAGTTAAATTCAGAAATATGTATAAAGTAAAACACCTTGGCTTTTTGTTGTCCTTTTTCCTGATTATAGTTACGGCATTCAGCCAGGACCTTGAATACCGTGAGGGTTATTATTATAAAAAAGACATGCTTTATACCGGCAATCACGTTGAATATTATGAAAACGGAAAACCGAAGATAGAGCGAAATATTAAAAATGGAATTGAGGACGGCCTTGTGATCACATATTACGAAAATGGTGAAAAGCAGGAACAACGATCATATAAGGAAGGGAAAAAAGATGGCTTATGGGTTAACTGGAATGAACAGGGTATAAAAACCGCCGAAGCTTCTTACAAAGATGATAAAAAGGATGGTGACTGGTTCATCTGGAGCCCGGAAGGTATTATGCTATACGAAATGCACTATAACTTGGGTGAAAAATCCGGTATCTGGAAAATGTACAATAAGGAAGGTAGCCTGATCAACGAAAGAAAATACTGAAGCGGGTTATAAATATTGAGAAATACCAGGGTGCAGTCATACTGTGCTTTTTTTTAATTCTGCCGGCAACTGCTTTTTTGAACAAAATGCACCGCAGGTGGTTAGATAAAGTAATTAAGGTTCGTAAATTGATTTAAACAAGATCAATCAAAAAAATATAAAAATTGTTATGAAAAAAATCGCAGTAATGGGGTCAGGAGTTGTGGGTCAAACCATTTCCGCAAGGCTTACGGGATTAGGTTATGAAGTGATGGTTGGAACCCGGAATGTTCAAAATACACTTTCCAAAAATGAAAAAGATATGTTTGGCCGCCCCCCGTTTAATGAGTGGCACAAGCAAAATCCGCAGGTAAAGCTGGGAACATTTGCCGAAGCGGCAGCTTTTGGAGAAATGGTGGTTAATGCTTCCAACGGTCAGGGTTCGCTTGAAGCCCTAAAACTAGCGGGTAAGGAGAATCTGGCTGGTAAGACTCTGCTTGATATAGCCAATCCGCTCGATTTTTCAAAAGGCATGCCGCCTTCGCTGACTGTTTGCAATACAGATTCACTCGCTGAGCAGATACAGCTTGAATTTCCACAAACCAAAGTGGTAAAGAGCCTGAATACTATGAATGCGTATATTATGGTTAATCCTGGTATGATACCGGGAGATCATAATGTTTTCATAAGCGGAAATGATGCAGACGCTAAAAAGGATGTGAAATATCTACTATCGCAAATGGGGTGGACTGAAAAAAATATGATTGATTTAGGCGATATCACAACATCACGTGGTACGGAAATGCTACTTCCTGTATGGGTAAGGTTGCTCAATGCCCTGCAAAATCCATCTTTTAATTTTCATATTGCAATAGGTAGTCCTCCGATCAGGTAATTGAATTACTCAATTGTTGATGAGATAAACTGATTAAACCAAATGCAGATTAATACTGCTGATTAACTGTATAAAAGCAAAAAGCTGTCGAACGTGACAGCTTCCTGAAAACTAAATTTAAATTTTTATCAGAATAAGATTGTCAATTGGAAGTCTGTAATTTTATATCAACAAAACTTTTGTTTTGTGAAGTGTTGAAATTCTCAACCAGGCTGTTCTTATAGGAAATGAACGAAGCGATGAGGTTATAAGTTCCGGGCACAACATCCTTTATCTCAAAGTTACCGTCAAAATCGGTGTAAGTAACAATGCCGGTTCCTTCAATAGAAACCTCAACTCCTGTTAGTGCCTCTCCAGAATTAAAGTCAATCACTTTACCCGTTAAGGTAACCTTTTGAACCGGAGTTACCGGATTACTGCCTGAAGATATGTCGTTTCCGGCTATGGCCCAACCCATAAGAACTGAGAATGCTATAATTAAAATTGTATTTTTCATTTCATTTTCATTTTTTGATTGTACAAAAGTATTCTGTCATTCTTAAGTCAATTTTAAGAGTGTATTAAGTTTTTCTTAAGAATAAAATCAGAAAATTTACTGACCGTTATAAAAATAATTCTCAAATTTCAGATCGTAAAATACACAAAAACAAGTAAATATATTCTAAAATCCGGATGAAATTTTTGTTAATAATATTTGTGTGCAAATCCCGAAGTAAAAACCGGACTTTTTATTTTTGATGGTATTATCAAGTTCGGATTTTATGAAAATATTGACGAAACAAATCCTTTGTTATCTGTGTGGGATCACAGCAATATTATTATTAAATGGAGTTTTGATAGCGGGCGATTCAACTCACATCCAAATACCCGGAAAAGTTTCAGGGAAGATTTTTAGTAATTTTCATTCCAATATCAATACCGGAAACAATGCTCTGGCTTTTGAAATCACCCGTGCTTATTTCGGCTATGAAAATAAAATTTCCGAAAATTTTGAAGCTTGTGTAAAACTTGATATTGGCAGTCCGGAAGACCTTTCAGAATATTCCCGGATCAGGAGATATGCCTATTTCAAGAATGCTTATTTGAAATTTAAATATGGAAAACTAACGTCTTATTTCGGGATCATCGATCTTTATCATTTTAAATTGCAGGAAAATTACTGGGCACACCGTTACATTGAAAAATCGTTCAGCGACCGGTACCGGTTCGGGAATACTGCCGATTTAGGCTGGCTTGTGAGTTATGATTGGAAAAAATGGATTTCGGTTGATTTCACTATCATGAATGGAGAAGGATATACCGATCTTCAGCATGATAACACCTTAAAGACTGCCGCAGGAGTTACAGCTTACCCGGTAAGAAACTTAGTGACGCGGGCTTATTTCGATTATACACACAAAACGGTTGATCAACTCACAGTTGCGGCATTTGCCGGATATGAACGCAAAGGAAGATATTCCGCGGGCATCGAATTCAACTACAGATTCAACGACAATCACCTGGTGGATTTCGACAAATACGGTTATTCGGCTTTCGGGTCATTTAATATCTTTAAAAAAGTCCAGGTTTTTGGACGTTTTGATCGATTACTTTCAAATAAAACAGGCGATTCAGCAATTCCCTGGAACCTTTCGGACGATGGCAGCGCAGTCATTGGAGGAGTGGAGTATTCTCCCGTTAAATATGTAAAAATTGCTGCCAATTATCAGGACTGGTTTCCATTTGCTAAAAATGAACCAAACCGGCAATTTTTTTATCTCAACATGGAAATTTCTTTTTAATCTGATAGGTTATGAAGACGAGTCTATTAAGGCTTATAATATGTTTTTCGCTGATAGCAAATATTTCCTGTAACAGAAAAAGCGATTACCTGCTCGACACAGATTTGGTGGCTATTGAGGATAATGGTGCAGGAACCGGAACAAAAACATGGACTTCGGACAAACAATATTTGTTAGATGGGCTTGTGTTCGTTAACGATGGCCAGGTTCTGACCATTGAAGCCGGAACGGTTATCAGAGGCAAAACCGGCCAGGGAGAAAATGCAAGTGCGCTGATCGTTGCACGGGGAGGCAAAATCAATGCACAGGGTACGGCAGAGAAACCCATAATCTTTACATGCGAGGGTGACGACCTCGATGGTTCCATTCCGGTTTTGTCAAAGGGATTGTGGGGCGGTCTGATTATCCTGGGCAATGCAAGGCTTAATTTACAAACCGGTGAAAGTCACATCGAGGGTATTCCGTTTTATGAAACAAGAGGGATATTTGGAGGAGATAACGATGATGATAATTCAGGAATTCTTCAGTATGTTTCGATCCGGCATGGCGGAACGAACATCGGAGAAGGTAATGAGATCAATGGACTGACCCTGGGCGGCGTTGGCAGGGGAACCCTCATTGAAAAAGTTGAAATTATTGCAAGCAAAGACGATGGTATTGAATTTTTTGGCGGAACGGTCAACTGCAGGTATATCGTTTCTGCTTTCAATGGTGACGATGCTTTCGATTATGACCTGGGTTATTCTGGAAAAGGCCAGTTCTGGCTTGCCATCCAGGATCCAGGGGATGGGGATTTGATCCTTGAATGTGGGGGTGGAACCGATCCTGAAATAGGTTTACCCTATTCAATCCCGATAATTTATAACGGGACTTTTGTAGGCAGGGGAAGCCATATCACCAATAATGCCGCACAATTAAGCATGAACTCAGCAGGTAAATTTGCAAATTCAGTTTTTACGAACCAGTCGGGCGGCATTAAAATTGAATATAAAGACAACTCCTCCAACTGTTATTCACAGTTTGAATCGGGTAATCTTGAAATAAAAAACAATATTTTTTGGGACATCGCAGAAAATACCACGGAAGATATTTTTAATGTTTATGCCGGAAACGGAACCAATACAACGTCTCAAAACCAGGTGTTTAAAGCATATTTTGCACAGGCAATGAATGTTGTTTCCGATCCGGGTTTTACGATCTCCCCTGATTATTACTGGCTGATCCCTTTAGTTAATGTTGGAGAAAACATGGCGCCTTTACCCGACAGTTGGTTCATCGAAGTAAATTATAAAGGCGCTTTTGGAACAGTAAACTGGGCAAGTGGCTGGACGCTGCTTTCGGAAACTATGCTTCAAGACTAAACCGGAATTATAAGATTAATTGTATTTTAATTACCAAAACCAGTCTTTAAACGCTGCAATCAGTGTGGGTGTTTTCTGTACATAAAACTTAAATTGCCCCAGTTCATTTCTTTTATTGAATTAAAACATTTCTGCTCCAGGATTTGCCTTCTGATAAAATCAGGAGGATATAATTTCCTTTTGCAATACCCGAGACGTTGATGGAGTAATTTTGAAAATCAACGATGTTTTTGATTTTATCGCAGTAAACAATTACTCCGGCAAGGGAAATCAGTTTTATTTCAAAAGCCTTATCAACCTTCTGCGATAAGTTAATCGTGAGGTATTCATGCGTCGGATTTGGATATACATTTATTTCCATAATAATATAAAATTGAAATAAATACTTGCCCGACAAGTGATACAATTCGGAATAAATAAAATATAGATTATATTTTCATCCCGAATCCTCCTTTTATTCCGACCGATTTATAAAAGAATATTCATATTTTCAATGAACTGTACTCAATGATTAATCGGGAAATTTGGAAAAGGTAATAGGGAGATTGTTTGTAATGTGTTGGGAAGCTATATTGGTTAATCGGGTTTGGCATTTCCTGCAAACCCGATCAGCCGAATTATTAATTGAGAAATATATAAATGGTTTAAAGCAGGACTAAGGTCCCTTGCTTGTTCCAGGAGTCAGCAGCCCCGGACTTTAACATAGCCATCGCTTCAGACAAGAGATTTAAAGTTGTCCGGTAGATTTCTCACTCCCTCACTTCGTTTCGGTCGTTCGAAATGACATGGTTTCACAGTGTTACGGGATGGGGAATCAGAGCGGGCGCGAAGCGCCCGCTCTGATTCCCATCCATATCTTTTCTCCTCTAACCCGAGTCATTTCGACCGGAAAAAGCGGAATGTAATGGAGTTTTTGAAGGGAGAAATCCCATGTTACCGCTGCTGTTTGGGTTTGTAAATCATGTATATATGAGACAAGCAGCATAACGGCTTCTAATTAAAAAAGGCTTTGCCGGATTTTATCCCGGCAAAGCCTTAACTAAAGGGTTAAACTGGTGGATTGCCTATTCCATAGCCTTTTTGCGGAAGTCATAGATTCTTCTGATCCCGTATCCCAAAGCCAGGGAAAGTAATATAAGGAAACCTCCTCCGATTGGAGCTCCTCCACCGACCGGATTGCCGCCGGCACCGCCGCCTATACCCGAATCCGACGGTTGTGGCTGTGCACTTAACAGCATCGGTAAAGCCGTCAGGATCATGATTACTGCGATTGATTTGATCTTTTTCATTGGTATGAATTTTTTTTGTGAAAAATATTACTGAATATAAACTTTCCTGTTCACCACACCGGCTGACGATTTCACCCGGACGATGTAGATTCCGTTCATCACCTCCGGTGTGAGGGTGTTGATGCCGTTTTCCATGCTGACCGACTGCACGCACCTGCCCGTCACATCGTAAACGGCGATGTTCCCCTCCAGATTCAGGCTGTTGTTGACAACTACCGTGTTCCGGCTTGCATAGACTTCAATTTCTGAAGCCATTTCTTCATCAGCAGGAACATCCTTGAAATAAAACACGAATCGGTCGGAATTGTCGCCTTCGTTGTAATTGAATGAATAGCTGTTTGTAAGTAAATCGGTTACCGTTCCCGTTACCTTATCTTCAAGATAAACCTGGCTGAAGTCGCTGGTTTCGGTGGCTTCGAGGGTGTATGTGCCGGAACCGTTGGCTTTGAATCCCATGGGAACCGATTCGGTTTCGGGAAGGGCATTGATGGCAAGTTTTTCAGAACCGGCAAGGGTATAAATCTGAGGCATGCCCGGTTTTGAAGATATCAACTTGTGGAAGTCGCCATTCCTGTCAAAACCTGCAGTAACATCATCCATAAAGCGGACTGAAGTAATATCGGTTCCACCATCTCCGGTTGCCTGCAATGTTAATAGGTCCGTTAAGTCTGATTTCCAGAACCAGTCGGCATTGTGCACTCTTTCTGCACCGGTTAGTTCCAAAACGCCGGGAGCGGTAGCTTCAACAAAAAAGCCGAGGGTTGGCGCCATTGTGTAAGCCCCGAGTGCAGGTGTCCAGTAAATATAATTACCCATACAACCATCATAATAAGCAGCGCCTGCTACCAATGAACCCGGCCAGGCAATCATATTCATTGCCAATCCACTAGGATAGGGATTACCAACCAAGTTCCATCCCGGGTAGGTGCCAAATGGATCCGGCGTGAAAGTGATGTCTTTGTTATAGGCTCCGGTATGCAATGCATCCATGGGGCCTGTAAATTCAACCACATGACCTGTTCCACCTGCACAAAATAAAGGATATGCCCAATCATAGTTAATGCTCCATGCATCCATTGTATTAAGGCTAACGGCCGGAGAGGGCACACAATTAGTATTTCCTTCATAGGATTGCCACATTCCTGCCGGTTCATTCCATGAGTTAACAAAATAGTCCCAAAGACTATTGCTTTTAAATCCATCAACCGGAGATGCGAGATAATGCCAGCCATAAGGGTCTTCAGAATTAAGGATATTAAAACCAGAACAGATTATAGTGCGGTCGAATTCGAATGTACCGCCACCGGCTAAATCACCAATATTAATGAATGATCCGGCATATCCATTACCTGAAAGGCCATCATCGGTAATCAGTAAAACCCCGCTGTTGGTAAATAATCCATTGGTTGTTAAACCACCGGTTGGTTGTACATTAATACCAGCATCTAAAGCAACAGTAAGAGCGCCGCAGGTTGCAACTCCGCCTTTGATAACTACCATAGGAGCTTTTGCAGCATTAATAGTTGCATTTTCTGTAGTAGGAAATCCAGGGGGAGCCCAGTTAGCCGGGTTAAACCAATTTACGTCACCACCTGCGCCTGTCCATACTTTTTCACTACTTACATCGGAAACTATTACTTCCACATCAACTTCACCATTAATATATTGATTTTCAAAATATTGATAATAAATTCTTACTTGTGTCGGATTTGTTAGTAAAGGTCCACCTGCACCTGGGGTATATCTAGCTTTAATAGTTTCCTCTATTTGAGTATTAAGATTAAAAGGAGGATCACCTAATGGTCCTGGAACTAAACTAAAGCGTGGATCAGGTAGACCACCATCACCTATAAGAGTTATATTCGTAATTGTAAGTTTACCATCAGGTGCAGGGGGGGGATCAACCGGTGCGTCTGGCCAGGCGTTCTTTATTTTAAGAGGTACTTCAATATCAGGGCCATTAGCTGGCAAAGCCGGAAAAACTATTTGAGTTGGTACTTCAATAGGATTTCCCGGCCACCATTTGCCACGTTCACAGTTGTCTGCACCTGCGTTTCCATTTGGAACTCCTGCTCCACCCGCTCCGCCAATACCCTTTGCTCCCGGTTTACCGCCCCAAGTTTTGGGTAAACCAGAACTTCCATCACCACCATTACCACAGTTACCACCATTACCACCTGGCCCAAATACACTATTACCACCCTTTCCACCATTTCCACCCTTTCCACCATTTCCATGATTTACTCCCTTTCCACCATTTCCACCATTTCCTCCATTTCCAGCTGGAACTGGACCGCCATTATTATTTACTCCAATTCCTCCATTTCCTCCATTTTGACCATACATTCCGGGTAACCCGTTAAACCCATTTGGGTGTAAGTCTGTGCCATCTTCTCCATTTGCACCAAAAGTAATCGTTCGAGCTGCTACACCATTTTGTACATCATTAGCTTCTATGGAATATTTTGCTACACCTGGACCTAATGGCCCGCTGACTGTATAATCAATACTTTTAACACCTGGTATAAAAGCAGGAATATCAACTGTACAATTTACCCAATATTGTGAAGGAGCAGTAACGGATAATAATCCTACTTCAGAGGTTACACCTGATGTATAAATTTTATTAATACCGATTTGTGAAAAGAGCAAGTGAATACTGAGAAAAAAGCATAAAATGGTGAAAGGCAGATTCTTTTTTAAACCATCCACCAAACTCTTCGCGACATAAAAATTTTTCATAATGATAAGTTTTTAATTGTTATTAAATCGTTTATTTACCTGTATTCTGAAATGCATTTCACCCCTTAATCCAAAATCCTCAAAAAGGTAATATGCTCTTTTCAGAAAAAAATCAAAAACTCCTGTAAAGCCAGAATAAATGTAGGGTTCAGAGTGAACAAAAAAGAAAAGGAATTTGGTTTTTGTGGAAACTAAGAAGTAAAGGATGATTTTTAGCTGGCAGCAATAACAATCAACAGATTTTTCCCGTAAATTTTGAATCCCAGATTCGTTTTTTACGGGATGATTTTATACGCCGCACTGTTACTCAATAAAATTGTCTCATTACAAAAATACATACCTGCTTTTCAGAGATGATGAAATAAACCACAATAGGCACAATAGATCACTTTAGTAATGCGGATCATGGGTTGAACTATCCCGGTGAATCTCTGCAGATTCTCAGGGGATCTCAGTGTATTTACGAAACGACTGACGGAGTACGTTTATAGGGTTCTTTGATCATTTGAGCGGAAGGCGAGGGAGGGTTACCAGGAGGCAATGACAATTTATTATGAGATACTGCCTCTCGAATGAGGTATATCTTTGTTTGAATCAGATATACATTCATTTGAATTAAGAAACTTGAGCGTTGAATGAGTAACATATTTATTTGAATTAGCTGCTGATTGGTTTGAATTACATGTTGATACCTTTGAATACCAGACATACTTCTTTGAATTAGATAAATCTTCCTTTGAATTGGATACATCAACATTTGCAACAGTTGCAAAGGCCAATAAAGTTAATTCAAAGTGAGAAGAAACAGATTCATTGTCAGGTAGAAGTAATTCAAAAGGAGATGAACCTGAATCATTCTCAGGTGGAGGTAATTCTAAAAAGGAAGAACCTGATTCATTGTCAGGTGTAGGTAATGCAAAAGGTGATGAACCTGATTCATTGTCATGTGGAAGTAATTCAAAGGAGGATACCGGTAATTTATACGAAGAGGTACTAAATGAAAATGTGGAAGAACATGAATTAAAAGTAAAGCCCATTGTCATTGATTTTTTCATTAACCCCGTACAAAATTCCTCAGGGTAAATAAATTCTGCAAACCGATAAGGACTGAAAACCGGATTTTAATAATAGGTGAATTATTCAGACTGAATGAAATTTTTTTGTGATGCGTCTGTTGTTCCTTTGAAAGGATAAATTATTACCAGTACAGCTATATCAAGTAAAGCCCGTAAACCTTAATACCGGCGGTATAGTTTCAGAAAAACAAATCCTGAACCTGACAGCACTACAGCAATCAGCACTAACCAAATAATCACGGATGACCGGTTTTCAATCTTCACCGGCACTGTATCCCCGATCTGAACAAACCCTGCCCAGAAGTGAGGATTGGAATAGAAGGGATCGGATTGGTCGAGAAACTGAAGTTTGGCAAGCTGCATGGCTTTGTCTTTGGGATAACCTTCTTTTAGGTAGGAATAGAAATATTTCATCAGCCGGGCGGTGGAACGGTCGCTCACCTTCCAGAGGCTCATCACCACACTGGGAACACCGGCGTAAGCAAAACCGCGGGCTAAGCTTACCACGCCTTCTCCTTTTTTGTAAGTTCCGTAACCGGTATTGCATGCGCTTAGTACCACAAGCCGGGCGTTTAGCTTCATTCCGTATAGCTCATAAACATTCAGAAATCCGTCGTTCTGTTCGGTTGAATCATGATAAAAAACCAGCTTTGAAAGCATGGGATATCTGTCGTCAACAACACCATGAGTAGCTAAATGAAGTATGCCGTAATCGGAGCAATTCTGTTTAAAGAAGCTCTCAGTTGCCTCTTTTCCTGTAATCGAAAGCCCTCCGCCAAGTCTGTGGATGAATCCGATTTCTTCCTGTGCGCCTTTCAGTTCGCTGAAATCCTCACCGCGAGCCGTCCAATCAGCCAAAAGCGGATCATTATTTGCCTGTAAAGGCTCAAAACTCGGAGCCAGGGCAAGAATGGAGGACTGATAAGGAGGTTCTTTTTTCAATGACAGGGAGGAATAAAATATGGAAGCCGAATTTTTATAAGAAATAGAATGATCCCGGATCAGATAAGGAAGTTCCTGAAAGTTCACAGGACTTATTTCATTGGATTGAGTCAAAAGAATCTCAAAAGGCAGCCGGTACAAATCTCCATCCGGAATAATAATAAGGGATTTGTTATTAACTATTTCTTTTGCAGGCTCCAGCAATATTTGATACAACCGGTATCCTGCACTTACAAACGCTTCTTTTTGTTCTGATCCGGAATTGATATTGTTGTTTGAAGCCGCAAAGGCACAATATGCTTTCAATGTCGAATCGAGGACCTTATCTACTGTAGCTGTATAGGTGAAGACCGAATCGTGTGTGATAGCAAAACAGGTAATTCTTCCTATCGCACCACGGTCGAAGTTGATCATGGAATAGGACAGCAATGCCTCGTTTTCGTCAAGTACTTTTTGAATTTCCGGCAAGCCTGATGGTTCCTTGTTAAAACAAGTATGGAAATATCCGGGATAAACTGTTTTCAGGTTCTGAAAAAGCCGGAATTGTTCAACTTTGGCATTAAACAATTCTTCCTGTAGCATTTCGGTTTGGTCATCCTGATCAGGCAAAGCTACAGGTCTGATTTTAAGCAAAGAGTTTTCGAGAAGTGTAATTTTATCATTGATCAATTTCTCTTTGCTGATCAGGCTGTCGGGCATTCCTGATTGATGCATGGCAGCCTCCCTGTTCAACACAGAAGCAAGAAGACGGGATTTGTTTTTTTCAGAGAAATAGAAAGCTGTGTCAAGGTAGTTTTTGTCACCTGTTTTCAGGTAGTAATCAACGGAGGTTGTAATACCGATGTTGATATTATTGTATATTTCCGAAAGCAATGCAGCCCTCGATTCTTCTGATTGCCTTTCTTCCAGAATCAAACCGGCGAGTTTTATCATACAGAATGAAGTTTGGATGAGGGCTTTCATTTCTTCGGACTTTTCGGAAACATGATCGATATAAGTTTTATGAATCAGGCATTTATCGCGAAAAACGTTCAGCAGAGATTTGCAATCAATGATTTGGTCGGTTGTAATATTGTTTATTCCGGATATACAATTGGAATTCTGAACAAGGGCTTCGATTGCTTTCCTGTTATAAGAGCGGGCAGAATCAAGTAAGGAAGGCAGGGCATAATTATTAAGATGGCAAATATATTTGAACATGTTTCCTGCCCATCCGGCCACCCATGCAATCTTCCTGTGATGGAAAACATCTCTTTGTTTGAGCAGAGCCAGGGATTTTTGCATGTTTAAAAGGAAATCGGGATACTTTTGAAAAGTATAGTGAAAGTATCCCATCACTTCATAATAGTGGCAGACAATACGGTGATGCCCGGAATAGAAGTTCAGTAGTACCGGCAGAGCTATTTGCAGGTAAAAATCCGATGAGTCCCTGAAACGCAGGAAAAGATAGTTTTTCCCAATGTCCATCAGGTTTTCACCAACAGCAGGATGATTTTCTCCAAAACTTTTTATGAATATCTCAAGTGATTTCTTATGCCAGATATTAGCCGTTTTGAAATCGTTATTTCCGTAAAAACAATCGCCAACCTGGTTAATAAAACTTGCAGTTACCGGATGATCTTCGGGATAGTACTTGCGGATGATGGATAAAGCCTTCAGGTGGTAAGCAATAGCCTGGTTGTATTCCCAGGCTACATCATATTCATAGCCGAGGTCGGAATAGATATAAGCCAGGTAAGGATGATCGTCATGTTTTCCCTGGAGCATTATATCTACGGCTTTGCATAAGTTTTCGAAAGCCAGTTTCCCGATGCCTTGCCGGTTAAAAATCTCCCCCTGGTTTTTGTAAGCAAAGGCAAGTTCCGGATGATGTTCCGGAAGGAATTTTTCTGCTTCGCTTTTTGCCTTCTCATTGTAACGTGTAGCCGCCGTGATTGAATCAATTTCAATATAAACATCGGTCAGCCGGTTGAGCGCCCTGATATAATGACTCTTTTCAGGATTATTGCCCGTTTGTGAAATTAATTTCTGATAAAGATGGGAAGCTTTGGAATAGTTCGCATATAGTAATAGTGAATCTGCAATAGTTTCTGTTTGTAAGATGCTAGCATCTGTGGTAAATATTGTTTTCGAATCTGATTCCTGTGTCAACGCAATTATGTTCAGCAATAATGAAACCACAGCTAAACCTAATGTACAACCGGGTAAGTTACATGAAATTCTATGTCCTCTTGTTTCTGATTCCATATTCATTCAGAGTACCATTTTTAAAACAGGTTATCCGTCAAATGAAAATGATTTATAAAAATAGGTATTTTTTTAATGAATTATAAAAGCGGGTTCAATAGGTATTTTATATATTTTTGACAATTATGATATAACCTTTTGGAAAATTCCAGATTAAATGAAAGGTGAAAGTTATTCTGACGCAGAAATACTTTCGGGTTTAAAGGGTAACAATACTCAGGTAATCCGGCATTTGTACAAAGAAATGTTTCAGGGGATCCGCAATTTTATTCTCAATAATTCAGGATCGGAAAATGATGCGGAGGACATTTTTCAGGATACGCTTGTGATTCTTTTCAGGAAAGTGACAAAAGAGGAACTTGTTCTAAGCTGCGCATTGAAGACTTATCTTTTTTCGGTTGGACGTAATCTTTGGCTCCAGCGGCTTGAAATGATGAACCGAATCAGGATGAATAAACCACAGAGGGAAGAAATTGATGACGAAAGTGAAAACCTTGATCGGGAATTAATGCATATAGAGAGGCTGAATTTAATGCAGAAATATTTACTGGCTATGGATAAAGAATGCCAGAGATTACTGCGGTTGTTTTTACAAAAGCTGTCGCTGAAAGAGATTACAGAAGCACTTGGATTCAGCAGCACGGATTATACAAAGTTCAGAAAATATCAGTGTAAAAACAGACTGAAAAAGCAGATGCTGGGTGATCCTTACTGTAAATTATTATTTGCCTATGGATGATGAAACCTTACGCCAGGAATTAATTGAAAGGTACCTTAACGGTGAACTTAATGAGGCCGAGCGGTCAGAGTTTGAAACAAGGCTTGAAATTGACCCTGTGCTGGCTCATGATCTCCGTTTTGCACAAAGCTTCAGTGAACTGGAGGAAAGGGAGGAGGAGTTGCTTTTCCGGGAAAACCTTTCAGCCATAATACATGACATTAAAAAGGAGGATGAATCAGCACATACGAAAGATGAGCATCTGAATCTCAATCCTGAAAGAAAAGCCATTTTACTTTTTTCAAAATACCGGATCGCAGCTTTATTTGTCATTCTCCTTTCAATCGTAGCCTTGCTTTTTTACCTGGTCAGATCATCCGACACAAAGGAAGACCGGTTGTTTGCTCAATATTTTCAACCCTATTCCGTTGATTTTATCTCCCGCTCCGAAAATGATTCCCTGGCTGTTCTAAATCATGCTTTTATAGCCTATGAGAACTCTGACTATATTACGGCAATACAGCTTTTCGAAAAAAATCTAAGCGACTTTCCTGCTTATGAAATTGCTTCGTTTTTTCTTGCTATGTCCCTGATTGCTGAGAGTGAATACTCAAAGGCCGAAGCATACCTGATTAAATTAGCTGAAAATCCTTCGGGAAGTTTCAATGAGCAGGCGGAATGGTATCTTGCGCTCATTGCTTTAAAAACGGGTAAGGACAGACAAACCCTGATTCATATATTTCGGAAAATAGCTGAATCCGGAAAATACAAATCGGATGAAGCGGCAAAGATTATTGCAGGATTGCAATAGTTAATTTGTGCAGGTTGTGTTTTCTAAGCCCTGATTTTATCTTAGCAAATCTTATCCAATTCCACAGTAAAATGTCTTAGAATAGGCGCTTCCCTCACGATTTTCAATCCATTTTTTACGGTATTTCTTCGCTGATAAACATTTGCCACGGTTGCAGCTACATAATCTATATGATTGTTGGTATAAACCCTGCGTGGAATTGCAAGCCGCACCATCTCAAGCTCAGGAAAGCGATTTTCACGGGTTTCAGGGTCGCGGTCAGCAAGCAGGGTTCCGATCTCAACTGCCCTGACTCCGCCTTCAAGATAGATTTCGATAGCAAGTGTCTGTGCTATAAACTCTTCTTTTGGAATTGAAGGTAAAAACTTTTTCGCATCAATAAAAATGGCATGGCCTCCAAAGGGTTCGAGTATGGGAACTCCATAATTTTTTAATTTTTCACCGAGAAAGGCAACCTGCTTAATACGGGTTTCAAGGTATTCGAATTCGGTTGCTTCCATCAGACCCTGCGAAAGGGCGCTCATATCCCTGCCGGCCATTCCGCCATAAGTAATATAGCCTTCAAATAAAATATTGTAAACGCTTGCCTGCTGAAATAAATCATGATCCCGCATGGCGATGAAACCGCCGATATTGACGATAGCATCTTTCTTGCTGCTCATCGTCATCATATCAGCGCAACTGAACATTTCCAAAACAATTTCCCGAATGGTTTTATTTTCATAACCCTTTTCCCTTGTCTTGATAAAATATGCATTTTCTGCAAACCGGGCAGAATCAAACAAAACACGGGACCCATATTTCCGGGCAAGCTTTTGAATGTCTTTCAGGTTTTGCAGTGAAACCGGTTGCCCTCCGGAACTGTTGCAGGTAAGTGTGACAATAATAAAAGGTATTTTATCAATTGGATCATCTTTAAGAACTTTTTCAAGCTTATCAAGGTCAATATTTCCTTTAAAGGGATGATCCAGAGTCGGGTTGAAAGCTTCATCAATGGTGCAGTCAACAGCATGCGCTTTGCGGTATTCAATATGGCCTTTTGTAGTATCAAAATGAGAATTTCCGGGAATAATATCCCCCGGCTTCACGAGTACGGTAAACAAAACATTTTCAGCAGCCCTGCCCTGGTGGGTCGGTAAAAAATCATCAAAACCAAATAGTTTTTTTATTGTGTCCTTCATTAAATGATAGGACGATGCTCCGGCATAACTTTCATCCCCCACCATCATTGCCGCCCATTGTTTATCGCTCATAGCGCCGGTACCCGAATCGGTGAGCAGATCTATATACACGTATTCACTCCTAAGCTTAAACAGGTTATAGCAAGAATCTTTTAGCCATTTTTCCCTTTCTTCCCTTGAACTTCTTCTAAGGGTTTCAACCATTTTAATTCTGTAGGATTCTGCAAACGGAAGTTCCATGAAAAATAATTTTAAGTTTTAAATTTAAATTGGAATAATTGGTTTCAAAAACTATAATTCAAATATCTTATCTCAAATGGAACTCATCCCTGCGCTTGATGTTCACGAAGAGATGCGTGATCAAAAACCTGAGAAAATATTTGTCTTTCATGGCATAAAATATCTGCGCAAATATATATTTTTTTCGAAATTACAAGCAATAATCGGAAATTATTATGTGGATGGGTTTAAAAGGATAGGAGTTTGGGAAGATTGGAATGATAGAATGGTGGAAGATTGGAATGGTGGAATGATGTACCAATGACGCTTACTCGGAGGTAAAATGATAAACCACTTCAAATGAATTAGCTCAATTAACATTTTGCAACTACTATCTCTAAATATGCCCATTTTGCCACAGATTTCGCAGACATCACAGATTAGGCTAAACTCACTTTAAACAATTCCGCCTCTGACAGGAATACTTCAGGATACTCTAAATTTGTGTTAATTTGCGTAATCTGTGGCAAGCTTTTGTTTCTTAACACTTTGTACCGACTGAGTAATTACAACCTTTTTGATTCAATAAAACGATTTAACCGATTCAACCAGATCAACCGATAATCATAGAATATTAACGAAAATTTAACGGAAACGAAATAACATTTTTTTGTTTCCGGTGTTTTTAATTGCTTAATTTTGCGGATTCCAAATTTTACTATGCATTCTGAACTTGAAATAATGAATAATAATGACCGACACAGAGGTTAAATACGCTTCAATTATTGAAGGCACTTATAAGATCTTTATCGAGCATGGTATCCGGAATATTTCGATGGATGATATCAGCCGGATGCTGGGTATTTCCAAAAAAACGCTTTACCAGTTTGTTGAAAACAAGGTCGATCTGCTGAAAAAGATCAGCCTTTATATCCAGGAAACAATTAAAAAAAGGATGGAGGAGCTAGCCCAAATGGATTTGAATGCCATTGATGTGCTTCTCGAAATGAGTAAAATTGCCACTGCAAGGCATTTCCGGATCAATTCGATGATCACGTATGAGTTCAGGAAGTATTATCCGCAGGTATTTGAACAATATCTATGCATCAAAAAGGACTTGCTGGTTGAAAATATTAAAAAAAATATCGAGCAGGGAATAAATGAAGGATTGTATCGTCTCGATTTGAATAAAGACATTATTGCACACTTGTATTTTAAAAAAATTGAAGATTTTCATAATCCCGAGCTCACCGATTTGCAGCATTTTTCATTTGAGAACGTCTTTGAAGTTATGTTTGAAAATCATATCAGGGGCATCGCAAACCAAAGCGGGATTGAATATTTTGAAAAACAAAAGGAAAAATTAAATTTCAATATTTAATAAATATGCAAAAAAGAGGAATAGTATTGATTGTTTGCATTTGCATTCTTGGGTTTGGATATAGCACCATCAAAGCCCAGGAAATTAAAAAGTTTTCGTTGGAAGAAGCACAACGGTATGCTCTGGACAACAACTATCAGATAAAGAATGCAAAAACGGATATCGAAATAGCCAGGCAACGGGTTAAAGAGAATACAGCGATTGGATTGCCACAGATTTCAGGGAGCGTTAGCTACAACAATTATCTTGAAATTCCAACTCAGTTGATTCCGGGTGAATTTTTCGATTCAACGATGACAGATTTTATCGAAATTAAATTCGGGACACAGCATAATGCGACCTGGTCGGCATCGGTCAGCCAATTGATTTTCAGCGGGAAATACCTTGTGGGCCTTCAGGCTGCGAGGGCATACGAAAGCCTTACGAGCACCACCTTTCAGAAAAGCGAGATCGAAATCAAAGATGCTGTTGCAAAAGCTTATTTTCCGGTTGTGATTATCCGGGAAAATAAAATATATCTTGACAGCACCCTCACGAGCATGAAAAAAATGCTCTACGAAACGGAAGAATACTATAAAAGCGGCTTTGTTGAAGATACCGACGTGGATCAATTGACACTGATGATCGCAGATATGGAAACCACGCTGGCCAATATTGATAATCAGCTCAAGCTTGCATATAACATGCTGAAATTTATGCTTGGCCTAAAATCCAGTGATCAGATAGAAGTAACGGAAAGCCTGAATAAGCTTCTGGCAATGGTTGATAATGAATACCTCGCATCAGCAGCTTTCGATCACAACAGCAATATCGATTACCGGATATTAAAAAAAGGTGAGCAACTGAGTTATTTACAGATGAAATTGGCAAAATCGGAATATTTACCGAGCATGAGCGCGTTTTATTCATACCAGCAAAATGCAATGCGCGATGAATTCGATTTCTTCGATTCCGATAAAACATGGTATCCAACACAGATTTTAGGCGTTCAGTTGGATGTTCCTATTTGGAGCAGCGGGATGAGGAAATATAAAGTGAATCAGGCAAAACTTGAGCTTGAAAAAATCAAAGTGCAGGATGTTCAGCTTCAGCAGAAACTAAACCTGGATCTGGAGACCGGAAGAAGTGAATTCAATAATGCCTATCTGGTTTATTCCAACAGGATTAAAAACAGAGAAATTGCCAGGAAAATCCATCAAAAAACTGAGATCAAGTATAAGGAAGGATTGTCAGGTAGTTTTGATTTATCTCAATCATACAATCAATATCTGAATGCTGAGATTGCTTACCTGACTTCCATTCTTGATTTACTTATGAAAAAATCGGATCTGGATAAATTACTTACAAAATCCACGAATTAATTTAAATAAAGACAGATAAAAATTTAATGATAATGAAAAAAGTATTAGCTATCGTCGTCGTTTTGATCGTTGCATCATGCAGCAGTAAAGTTGATCATCCATCAGGTACGCCTGACAATATAAAGCAGCAGATTTCGGATTATAAGAACCAGGTTCTGGACTTAAATAAAAAAATCGCCGAGCTTGAAGAAACACTTAAAAAGACAGAAGGTGAAAATTTGTACAAAATTGCTGTTACCGTACAGAAACTCGAATATCAGCCATTTCAACATTTTGTTCAGGTTAGCGGAACGGTGGAGGCATTAAATATGGCCGATATCAGTCCTGAGGCCAATGGACAGATAAAGAAAATATATGTTGCCGAAGGCGAAAAAGTCCAGAAGGGTCAAACGCTTGTCAAGCTTAACACAAGCATCAGCGAAAGCGCGATCAATGAACTGGAAACCCGGCTTGAGCTGGCCAATACGATTTTTGAACGTCAGAAAAAACTCTGGGATAAAAAAATCGGTTCCGAAATCGATTTCCTTACGGCAAAAAATAACAAGGAATCCCTCGAGAGAAGCCTCGAAACCCTGAAAGCACAACTCGATTTATCAATTGTAACTGCACCCTTCAGTGGCACTGTCGATGATATTTTTGTAAAGGAGGGTGAAATGGCAATGCCCGGCTTACGTATGTTGACACTTGTGAATCTTGACGAACTGTACATTAATGCCGATGCTTCAGAAGCCTATCTCACCAAAGTTAAGAAGGGTGACATGGTTAAGGTTGGATTTCCTTCCTACCCTGAAATAAAGGAAGAATTGCCTGTGCACAGAATCGGCAATGTTGTGAAACCGGCAAACCGCTCCTTCAATATCCAACTGAAAATGAAAAATCACGAAGGACTAATTAAGCCGAATGTTATCTCTACGATCAATATTAATGACTATACAGCGGAAAATGCCCTTACGGTTCCCAGCATTATTGTTAAAAAAGATTTGATTGGTGAATACATTTATGTTGCTAATAACAAAGACAGCAGAATGATCGCTGAAAAGAAATATATTGAAACCGGGCTTTCGTACGATAACCGGACAATGGTCATAAGCGGGCTTGAACCAGGGCAGGAAGTGATTGTGGATGGTTATAATATGGTTTCTGATGGAGTAGAAATTGAAAAGGTGGCAAATTAAGAATCACCTGGTAAATCAAAAAAAATGGAAAATAAAGAAATAAAAGAAGAGAAAATTAAAAGACAGTTTTTTCTGACAACATGGGCATTGCAAAATAAGAATTCAGTACTGCTTATGCTGGTCATCTTAATCTTTTTTGGCGTTTACAGTTACAGGACTTTACCCAAGGAATTGTTTCCCGACATATACATTCCGACCGTAATGGTTCAGACCCTGTATTATGGAAATCCGCCCATTGATATTGAAAATATCATCACCCGCCCTATCGAAAAGGAAATTGAGCCCATCCGGGGAATCAAAAAGATATCATCCAACTCGATGCAGGATGCCTCTATCATTTTCGTTGAATTTAATACGGATGTTGATATTAATGAGGCATTACAGGAGATTCGTGAAGCCGTTGACAAGGCAAAAGGTGAAATTCCGGATGATGTGAAGGATAGCGACATGACGATCTCAGATATTGATTTTACTGAGTTCCCTGTAATTTTCATAAACCTGTCGGGCGATTACAGCATTAATGAATTAAAAACCTATGCCGAATTCCTTGAAGATGAAATCGAAACCGTCCCCGAAATTTCCAAGGTTGAGTTATCAGGACTGAACGAAAGGGAAGTTAAAATCAACGTTGATCTTAACCGCATGGAATCGTATGAGCTGAACTTTAATGATATTGCCAATGCAGTTTCGGCTGAAAATATGTCCATCTCCGGCGGTGATATAAAAATGGGAGATTACAAACGTACGATCAGGGTTATCGGGGAATTTGAAAGCATAAAGGAATTAGAGGATATTGTGGTTAAAAATGAAGACCAGAATATAGTTTACCTGCGCGATGTAGCTGATGTTATATATGGTTTTGCCGATCCGGAAAGCTATGCGAGATTGAATCTTCAGCCTGTTGTAACCTTACAGGTGGTAAAAAAAGGAGGTGAAAACCTGCTTGACGCCACCTCAAAGATTTTTGCCATTCTCGATGAAGCCCGTGCTACCAAAAGTATTCCCGACAGGCTGAACATTACGATTACCAATGACCAATCGGAGATGGTGATCAAACAACTGGGTGAGCTTGAAAACAATATCATCATGGGGGTTGTATTTGTACTGCTGGTACTTTACTTTTTTCTGGGTATCCGGAATGCCCTGTTTGTCGGAATTGCCATCCCGCTTTCTATGCTCATCAGCTTCATTGTGCTGAGCCTCATCGGAACCCGTATCAATATGGTCGTCCTTTACGCTTTGATTGTAGCCCTGGGAATGCTTGTGGATAATGCCATCGTTGTGGTCGAAAACATTTTCAGGTTTCATCAGAAAGGTCATTCGAAGTTTGAATCATCGAAAAATGCGACCGGGGAAATTGCAGTGCCTATTATTGTATCAACTGCTACCACACTTGCTGCATTTTTCCCACTTTTATTCTGGGACAGCCTGATGGGTGAATTCATGAAATACATTCCGATGGTGTTGATTATATCTCTCACCGCTTCACTGTTTGTTGCACTGGTCATCACCCCGGTTCTTACCTCTATATTTATGAAATCTGGCGATCAAAATCCTAAACCCAAGCGGAAGAGAGCGTTTATAATCATGGGAGTAATGGTATCATTGGCTATCTTATTTTACCTTGGTGGTATAAACTGGCTCGGATCGCTTTTAATCATCTTTGCGCTGGTAGGATTGATGAATGTTCTGTTCCTGTATCGCATTTCCAAATGGTTCCAGGAAAAGTTTCTACCCTGGCTCGAAAATACCTATGGGCGATTTATCAGCTTTGCGCTTAGGGGCAATCATCCGTTTTATTTTATCGGAGGATCGTTCCTGCTGATGATTTTTACGATGATGTTTTATTTTGCCAGGAATCCCAAAATCTCATTATTTCCGGAAACGGATCCTCAGTATATTACAATCCTTGCCGAATTGCCAATTGGAACTGATATTGAAGCCACCAGTGAATTTATCGGCGGGATCGAGAAAAAGGTTCATCACATGCTTGAACCGAATATGAAGATCGTTAAATCGTTCCAAACCATCATCGGTAAGGGTGCGATGACGGAAAGCGAGGGATTCAGCGGAAAATCCGGAAGTCCGAACAGGGGAATGATCACGATTCAATTTGTGGATTATGAAAAGCGGGGTGGAGTGAATACCGCCGACATTCTGAATCAGTTCATCGGTACTTTTGTAGGGAAATATCCGGGAGTGCTGTTTTCAATTGAAAAGAATGCAGAAGGGCCTCCCACCGGTAAACCGATCAATATCGAGATCAGTGGTCAGGATTATGAGAAGTTGTTGCAGGTAACAGATTCGTTACAGGATTTCATTGAAGCCTCCGGTATTGAAGGAATTGACGGCTTAAAAATTGATCTTGATGTCGGAAAACCCGAGATACTTGTTATGATTGACCGTGAGCAGGCCCGCCGGTTTGGGCTTTCAACCTTTGATATTTCGATGACGATACGTACCGCATTGTTCGGCAGGGAAGTTTCCGATTATAAAGTTGGAGAGGATGAATATCCCATACAATTGCGGTTGAAGGATGAATATCGTTACAATATAGGCTCATTGCTGAACCAGCGCGTTACTTTCCGTGATGCGGCGACGGGTAAAATTGTACAGGTACCTATTTCATCGGTGGCCAGCGTAAAATACAGTACGACTTATGGTTCGGTTCTCAGGAAGGATCTTAAACGTGTAATAACCTTGTATTCTAATGTGGTTGAGGGTTATAATGCAACTGAGATCAACGATCAAATCAGAACCCTGCTTACAAACTTTAAAATGCCCGAAGGCTACAAATATGAGTTTACCGGGGAACAGGAGGAACAGGCCGAATCCATGGCATTCCTAAGCCGTGCAATGCTTATTGCGCTTGCTTTGATTATGCTTCTGATGGTTGGTCAGTTTAATTCGGTCGTAAAACCAGCTATAATCATGGTTACTGTTCTGCTAAGTACCATCGGGGTATTTGGCGGATTAGGTACTTTTAAAATGGACTTTATCATTATCATGACCGGAATCGGGGTGATTTCCCTGGCAGGAGTGGTGGTTAATAACGGAATTGTCCTTGTGGACTATATTAACCTTTTGCGCCGAAGAAAGAAACTCGATATGGGTCTCAGCGAAAATGATGACCTGCCCGTTAAAGAATCTATCGAGTGTGTAGAAATAGCAGGTAAAACCAGACTCAGGCCTGTACTACTTACAGCAATCACAACGGTACTGGGATTAATCCCGCTGGCCATAGGTCTGAACATCGATATTATATCTTTTCTTAATACAGGTGATGCCAAATATTACCTTGGAGGGGACAATGTACGCTACTGGGGACCCATGTCATGGACTATTATTTTCGGTTTAACATTTGCAACCTTTCTTACACTGATCGTGGTTCCGTCAATGTACCATGCGTTATTTCTGGTAAAATTCAGAATACTAAAGATCTTTAAAAAAGAAAGTCGGATTTCGCCGGTTCCCGGCAGCCAGGAAATTTAAACCAGATCGTACGGAAATGGCTAATCATCAGGATCAAGTGGGCTACATTTTATTTTGATGTGCTGTAAGATAATTATTTCTTTTATTGGCGGATCAAAATGAACCATTGAACTTTGCCCGTAGGGCATTAATATCCATAGAAAATAATAATATGTGCAAGGAA
>Ga0172368_10000873_pt1 | contig 42498 bp, 38 predicted proteins | sample Lak11m_FD_114540 | JGI IMG/M metagenome (GOLD analysis project Ga0172368, IMG submission 114540) | Freshwater microbial communities from Kabuno Bay, South-Kivu, Congo - kab_022012_11m | ecosystem: Environmental > Aquatic > Freshwater > Lake | place: Democratic Republic of the Congo: South-Kivu... | reverse complement strand
TGAAACCTTTGAATTGGTCGCCGACGGTTTTTGATAATGTTATGTATAGAGTTGAGGCTGCGGATGGGAATAGCGGTTTTGGGCTTGTGTATTATGATAAAAATGCCGGTGCTTTTTCCGAATATACAACTTGTGAAGCTCTTGTTAAAAAACTTTTCACGGTTGAGGATAATCAATTGACTATAAATAATGTAAAAGATGTGACGGTTGATGGTAAAAAAATGGAGAGAGTTTATTATGAAGATTGGTCAAAAGATGGAAATGTTCAGTATGGCAGACTTATAGATCAATGTTATAAAACAAATGATTATCTTTTGTTTATGGACGTTACTCTTCCTTCAGAGGATAAAATCGTTTCTGAAAATGTTGGAGGTGTTGAGGTAAGAGTTGATTATAATGAGGCTGACAGAATTTTGCAGGATTTCTTGTTTGAGGAGATTTAGGAAGCAAGTATACCTAATCTGCCTGCTATTTCTTTTGCTACTCTTTTTTGGTCGTCTGTTTCTGGATTAGCTGCCATTGATATTTTAATAATGCCTTTTTTGTCTCTCCTCATGCTCATTTCTAAATCTAGACCTGTATCTCTTCTGGTTGTTTCTTCAAATGATGATGCGGCGAAGAACAGACTTATTTGGTCATTTATTATGCCAATGGGTCTTTCTACCTGCGTCTTTTGCAGTAATTTTCTTTGAATTGCCTCAGTCGTTTTGTGTGATTGTGCTATGCCGTTTTCTGCTAATTGTTTTCCTGTCATTTCAAAATCATCATCAGTATTTGCAGGGTCTGATTTTGCTTTTTCTAATTCTTTGAGTAATTTTGCTGATTTTTTTCGGTATGCAGTTCGCGTCAAAAAGTTTGCTATTCCGTCTGTGCCATTTCTATATCCTTCTGGTATTGGATATATTTTCCTTTTCGCTTTTGCTTTTTCTTCCAGGTTTTTATATCTGTCATGATCTATTCTTGATGGCCTACTTCTCAGGATTTTTTCTATGTCTATTTCGCTTATGTCTCTATTCCTGTATATGTTTAAATTTCCTCTGTGCCAAAATACGTCTGAATCATCTAATACGTGTCTTTGGTCCGTATGTTCAAATAATACAGCTGCTGCGCTATGGGCTTTGCTTGTTACGTACGCGTCAACCTGTCCATTCTTTTTTTGAACTGATTCTGATATCCCAATGAGTTGATCTAAAACGTTCATGTTTCCTCCGCTTGAATTTATTAACCAGTTGAGCCTTACCCTACCGTGTCTTAATATTTCGAGAATTTCTTTTGTCATGCCGGGTGTTGCCAGTGATTCTTCGAGCAATCCTTTGTCAAACCGTCCTTTACTTATTGCTGCAAGTATACGTTGATCTACTTGGATTGGTTGATGACTAGCTGGATCAACGAAAAAATGGTATACGGAATTTGTTGTAAGTAGTTCGTTTCCGGCTATAGAGATCATGTCTCCGTCGAAGGAAGGCGTTTCTGGTTGTTTTGAGGCTAAGGGCATGAATTTTTTTAAGAGGTGATATTTTAAGTGATTTTTGCGAGATAGTCAATGGTTAGATGTTATGCTCTGGCCATTTTTGGCGTTGTTGCTGCTTATTTCGTTTTGTGTTATAATATTGCAAGTGTTTAAGAAATTTTTGGAGGGATAAATATTAAATTTATTTTGAGATGAAAATTCCACAAAAACCAATTTCGTTCATGTGGTTTACAGTGAAGAAAAGTCGTAAATGGGCGACGATTGCTATGATTGCTGTCACTTGTGCTCAGTTGTCGGATGCCGCGTTCTTGCTTGTTTTACGTGAGTTGACGGATTCTGCGACAGTCGCAGTTTCCAGTGGATTTGCGGAGAAAGCGTTAAACACTTTGTGGTTTTGGGTGATTGTGTTTCCGGTGTTATATTTTGTCGGTGAAAATGTCTGGAGACTTAGTGGTATTTCGGGAATGCGTTTGATTACTGATAGTGAAAAAAATGTATCTTCGGATTTATTTAAATATCTTATTGATCATAGTCGGTCTTATTTTAATAGTAAATTTGCTGGTTCTTTGGTTAATAAAATCGGCAATGCGACGAGGGGAATTAGTAGTATGTTTCAAAATATTCTTTGGCAGTTTTATCCTTTGATTGTTGGGTTGATTGTCGATGTAGTGTTGGTTTCGTCGATTGATAAAATGCTTGGAGTGATGTTTACAGTTTGGACGATAGTGTTTTTGGCTTTCAATTTTTATCTTGTGAAAAGAAAACAACATCTTTCTTTTGCTGTTGCTAATGCCGGGTCTGAATCAAAGGGGAAAATGGTTGATACTGTGTCGAATATTGCAACTGTACATGCGAATGCCAGTCATAAATATGAACTGAATTTTGTTGGTGGATTCCTTGAAGAATACAGAAAAAAACATCTTAAAAGTTGGATTGCTTCTGAATGGATTTTGTTTATAAATGGGCTTTTGTTGGCGCTTTTTGTGTTTGGAATGTTGTCGATTACCGTATTGGCGATGAAAAATTCTAATGTGACTCTTGGAAGTTTGGTTTTGATTATTTCGATGACTGTTAGTTTGATGCAGGCGTTGTTTTTTATTGGACATAAAATGACAGATGCGATCGATGATTATAGTCAGATTGAGGAAGGGCTTCGTGAATTGATTGTTCCGTATTCAATCACGGATAAAGTTGGTGCGAAAAAACTTTCGAAATCGAAAGGTCATATCGTTTTTAAAGATGTTTCTTTTAAATTTGGGAAAACTGTTTTGTTTAAGGATTTTTCTTTGGAAGTGAAGGCTGGAGAGAAGATTGGAATTGTGGGAGTAAGTGGTGCAGGAAAGACGACTTTAACAGATTTATTGCTTCGAAATCATGATGTAAGTGGTGGCGCTATTACGATGGACGGTCATGATGTTCGTAATGTTACACGTGAAAGTTTGCGTAAACAGATCGCGTTTGTGCCACAGGATGTATCTTTGTTTCATAGAACGGTTCTTGAAAATATCAGATATGGGAATCTGAAAGCCTCTGATTCTCAGGTTGTAGCGGCTGCGAAAAAAGCGCAGGCTCATGAATTTATTAAATCTTTTACTGATGGATATAATACGTATGTTGGAGAACGTGGAGTTAGATTATCTGGAGGACAAAGGCAAAGAATCGCTATTGCTCGTGCGTTTTTGAAATCGTCACCGGTTTTGGTTTTGGATGAGGCGACGAGTGCATTGGATAGTCAAAGTGAGGTTTTGGTGCAAGCTGCTTTGGCTAGATTGATGGGGAATAAAAGTGTGATTGCGATTGCGCACAGGCTTTCTACTTTGCGAATAATGGATCGAATTGTGGTCTTGGATAAGGGAAAAATTGTCGAGGAGGGGACTCATGATTCATTATTGAAAAGAAAAGGTGTGTACGCAAAATTGTGGAATCATCAGGTGAAAGGATTTATTGTGTAAGATAATTTTATGGATATTTTACAGGGTAGAAATTTTGATGAGGTTTTGGGATTATATGAAGGTAGAGTTTCTACTCAGGAAGAGGACGTAGGAATTGAGAAATTACCTGTGAAGGATAAAAAAGCGTTGGCTTCAAGAGTTTTTGAATCTGCGCGCAGGGCAAATGTGTCGTTTCGTGCCGTAAAACCTGAAGATACTCTTCTTCGTGAGGTTGAGCCTAATTTTATTGAACGTAAGCCTGTTTTGCTTTCTTCTGAATTGATCGAGGAGGATGTTCCGATAACTCTTATTTGTGAAAAAGTTTTTAAACGTGATTTGCGTTCTAGTGAAGTTCCGGATAATTATTTTGAAATGGCTTTGTTGCGCGGGGACTACAGGCCTGTTCCTTTTTCGAGAGTTAGGGATTTGATTACTTCTGAGGTTCATGATGATCTGATTGCTGATATTGTTGTCAAAAAAGTTGGTAATAATTTTCGAATTCCTCATAGGCTTATTGGGCCGAAATTTCGCAGACAGGGATTTGGAAGTATGATGATTGGTGCGATTGAGGAATTTATTAAAAAAGAATCTGAAGGAAGTGAAAAAATGCCTGATTTGGGAATGGAAACTTCACAATTGGATGTGATTTTTTGGCTTGTGAACAATGGATTTGTTCCTGATGGAGAGGAGGAACAAGATAAATTGAATCGGATAATCAATGGGGATGAAGAGCTTTGTATAGGGGAAAGGTATAATATTTTTCCTAAAACTGTTCCGGAAGAAGCGCGTGTTCATGAAAATTTTTCGGGTAATTTTGCTGTGAAATTCGTGAAAAAAATAGATCGTGGTGATGACGAAAATGTTGTGAAAAATGTTGAGGGTGTTGGTATGGCGGTTGATAAAGTTTTAGAAACGGATGTATAATCTCTTTCGTATTTTAACGTAAATTTTATGACACATTATATTTGCAAAGGTAGTTGTGGTGGAAGTTCTGAGGAAATGACGGTTTGTGAAACTGATGGATGTACAAATCAATGGGAGATGATGGAGGAGTGTAATTGTGCCGATGGAATGCATGGAAAAAAAGAAGAGGTGAAGGTTATAGTCGTGAAAGATAGCAATGGTACTGTTTTGAAAGATGGAGATGACGTCGTTTTGATCAAAGATTTGCCACTTCGTGGATCTTCTACGGTTTACAAAAGAGGGACAAAAGCTACGAATATAAAACTTACAGACAATGCCGATGAGATTGACTGTAAGCTTGATGGTTCTGCTATTGTTTTGAGAACTGAGTTTTTGAAGAAGGTTTAGCGGCGTGGGTTGTGTCCCATACCGGTTGCTCTTGGTGTTGGTGGATTTCTTTTGCTGTGTCTAATAGCAAAAGATTCTCCAGATGAATGTAATATGCCTGGGTCTATCATTGCTCCTTTTGTGCTTGTGCTGATTGTTGAAGATTCTGATGCTGTGCTGATAGTTGCTGTGTGTTTTGGATTGTCGTCTAATTGAATGATTCTTGGTGAGATGTTTGCCTTCAAAAGTGGGTCAATCATGTCTACTGTGCATGTGAAATATCTTTTTGGTGAGTTACTTATTATTGTATTTAATATGTCTTCCCATGCAAAATTATCATCTTTGTTGAACTTATTTATTTCTGTTTGTCTGGCGTTTCGTCCTGCGGTTTCAAGTAATGGTCTTAATGATTCTTTTGTGATTTCTCCTGTAATATCTCTTTGTTCCTCAGTTTTTAATGTTTCGATTAAGTTATTTTTTGCGACTTCTAATGTTCTTGTACTTATTTCCTTGGGTTGTGGAAATCTTTCTGTCATTTGTTTAGTGTATGCCTCTTTTATTGAGGCGGCTAGTTCATCAAGATGTCTTTCTAGACGAGCTTTTGCGCCTTCGAATTCTTTTGTTTCTTGGGGTCGTTTTTCTTTTGGGTCTAGTACTAGTCCAAGTTTTTCTGATGTTTCAACAGTAACTCTTTTTGGATCTCTTCGTTCTGGAATAAGCTCTGCTGATCCATGTTCAAAGTTAACAAGTGAGTGCGGGACTGTTAGTCTTGCAAATCCCATTGAGGCTAGTTCTTCTGGGCTATAAACAATTGCTGCAGCTCTATCGTGAGGGTGCGGCTGAGCAATCATTGTTGATTCTTGATTTTTAGATCTGTTTCTTTCAGAGATTCTAGTGTTTGAAGTAGTTAGCGCTGGCTTTACAGGCATAACAGTTGGATGTCCATCTGAGAAGTATGTGGCTTCTTCTGTTGCTATAGAACCATCTTCTTCGTGGTTGCTGGATTCAGGTTGAGCTGTTGCCATATAAGGTTTGGTTATTTATTCTAGTGTTTTACTCTAGCACTTTCACTAGTTTTGTCAACAACGGCGTAATTTTGTATATAAAAACCGGCATATTCCAGCCGGTCTTTATCGAAGTTGAAGAATTATTTCTTGTCTTTCTTTTGTTTTGGTTTCTTCACTTTCTTGTTTTTTGCATTTCTGTTGTCTCCTTTTCCCATTGTGATAAAAGTTATGAGGTAGTTAAATTTATTATATTCTTTTCCTGTAATACCGCAGTATTGACTTTTTTGAGCAATGTGTTAAGGTTCTTTTTCATGCATAATCTAAATCTACAACAAGGGGAACGTTTGGTCGTTCATCGAGGGATGAGTGCGCCGATTTGTTATCTTGCAGAGCAAGGGAAAACTGTTGCGAATCAAATGAGGGATGGATTTACTCATCGTGTTGCAGGGGTTTTGTATGGGGTTGAAAAGCCTGATGGTGGGCTTATTTTGAGGTTACATTCTGTTAGTAAAGTTTCAGTGAAGACTGTCGGAGAGCCAAATGCTTTGATTCATCAGCCGGATTCGGTTTTTAAGGATTGGTGGTGCCATGTTGTTAAGGTTGATGGACTTGATTTTGGTTTGATTGGAAGGCCAAATCGAAAACGACTTGGTGGAATGTATGAAATTGATGTGCCTCATGTAATTTCTACTACTACTTGGGGAAAGGTTTTGGATTCTTTGCCAAAGCATTCTAAAGATTATGGACATGAAGTTCGTGCTGCGAAATATCCTCACATTGCTGCGGCTTTTTGTAACTCTAGGTCTGGACTTGATTCTTCTTTTTTGGATTCGATTTAAGATTTAGATTGCACTGTCTAGTGCGGTGGTTTTGCTATTTCGTTGTAACGTAGTATATTAGTCGTATGGAAAAACAAAAAATACAGATGTTGTCGTTTTTGATTCTTTTGGCGGGGACTCTTTTGTTGATGTTTTTTATTTTCGAGCCGTTTTTGAAAATTCTGACTCTTGCCGGAGTGTTCGCAATGATGGCGAATCCTTTGCAGAAAAAATTCTCTTTGTGGTTTGGAAAACGTGAGAGATTGGCTGCTTTGGTCGTTGTCATTATGCTTATTGTTTTTGTTCTTGTTCCTTTGTTTTTCTTGGTTTCGCAAATAATAAAAGATGCTCAAAATATTTATGTTCAAATGCAGGACAATGGAGTCGGTTTTTTGCAGACCGTAACTAATCTTATAGAAACTCCGATTAAGAATTATTTTCCGCAATTTTCTTTTGATTTGAGGGCTTATTTTACTGATATACTACAATTTATTTTGATGAATGTTGGTGCACTTATTTCAGGTGCGGCTTATTTGCTTTTTGAAACTATTATTTTCCTTGTATCTTTCTTTTTCTTTTTGTGTGAAGGGAAAAACTTTATTTCTAAGTTGAAATTCTTGAGTCCGTTTTCTGAAAAAGATGAAGATAAAGTTTTGAAAACCGTTGGGCGTACTATTGATGGTGTGATGAAATCGACTTTGCTTGTTGGAATTATTCGTTGGTTTTTGATGAGTCTTGGTTTTTATATTTTCGGCATACCAAATGCTCTATTGTTCGGTAGTCTTGCAGGGCTTGTAGGAGCGATTCCGGGCGTTGGTGTCACTGCCGGACTTGTGCCATCGATTGCTTTTCTTTTCTTCAATGGAAGTGTTATACCGGCGATTGGTTTAACAATATTTGGGCTTGCGATAATGGTTTCCGTGGACAATATGCTCGTTCCATATTTCTTGAGAAATAGTTTGGATGTTTCGGGATTATTTATCATTCTTTCCATTCTTGGGGGAATGGCATTTTTCGGACCGATTGGATTTATTCTTGGACCGTTTGTGCTTTCTTTCTTTATCTCTGTGATGCATTTTTACGCGGAATTGTTGTACAACAAAAAGGTTTCACGTAAGCAGATATAATAAATTTATTTTGCTGTCTCATGAATATTAAATCTGCAAAATTTGTGAAGAGTTTCGTGGTGGTCGTTTTTGGGATGGTTGTTTCTTCTACGGCTTTTGCATCATCTTTTAGTGTGGATGATTTTCCAAAGATGTTTTTGGATGGATTTAAGCGTTTTATTTTTTTGTTGGGGAATGGTTCTACAAATACTGTCTCTCCAAAGTTTGTAGATAATTTTGATGGATATTCTCTGAAATATTATTTGGATGGAGAATCTTTTGGTTCGTGGTTGGATGTTTTTGGAGGTTATGGAAGTGTTGGGATTGAATCTGATGGATCGAATAATTTTTTGCATTTGTCTCCGAAAATCGCTGATTCTTCGGATAAAATGTATTCGAGTCTTGTGACTGATCCTTCTTATAGTGGGGCGATTACGTTTGAAAGTAAGATTATGACTGTTGCTCAGTTGCGTACGAGATCTACGCCGAATGCGTGGGAAGTGGCATGGGTTGTTTGGAATTATTCTGACAATGATCATTTTTATTATTTTATTACGAAACCAAATGGTTGGGAGTTGGGGAAACGTGATTCAAATTATCCCGGGGAACAGCGATTTTTGTCGACCGGTGATGATAAATTATTTCCAATCGGAAATTGGTATAATGTGAAAATTACTCAGGATTCTTCAAATTTGATCTCGGTTTGGGTCGATGGAAGTTTGATCACGACTTTTACCGATAAAGAAACTCCTTACACTTCCGGAAATATCGGTTTCTATACGGAAGATGCACATGTCCATGTTGATGATGTGAAGGTGTGGGAGTGATTTGGGTTAGATTCTCAACAAACCGTCGTTGCTTAAGTCGGAATAAGGATTTGCATATTCCGACTTATTGGCGTAAACTGGAATAAGAAAATTTATATTACGACTTTATGAATATCGATAAATTCAATCCTGGTACATGGCAAAAGGGCTATGAATACAAGTTTTTCCTCCCTTCAAGCGTTAACCATGCTTTTCATTTTTCTGATTTAGCAATTCAAAAGAAACTTGAAAAAGCCTCATTAAAGCTTGGAGAGTTAAATTCCTATGCCAAACTTGTGCCTGACATTAATACTTTTATCAAATCTTACATTAAGAAGGAAGCTGTTACTTCGAGCCGAATTGAGGGAACAAAGACAAACATTGAGGAGGCCTTTACCGATAAAGCTAACATTGATCCCGAGTATAGAGATGATTGGATTGAAGTAAATCAGTATGTGTTGGCCATGGACTGCGCTTTAAAACAGCTTGAAAAATTGCCTCTTTCAACTAGATTATTAAGGGAAACTCACAAAATTCTACTTTCTCATGGAAGAGGGAAGAATAAGATGCCTGGGGAATTTAGAAGAAGTCAAAACTGGATCGGCGGTTTAACTCCAAAAGAGGCTTTTTTTGTGCCTCCAAGTGCCGAACATGTGGAAGATTTGATGTCTGATCTTGAGAAATTTTTGCACAATGAAGAAATTCAGGTGCCCGATTTGATAAAAATAGCAATTGCTCACTATCAATTTGAAACAATACACCCATTTTTAGATGGCAATGGCAGAGTTGGTCGATTGCTTATTGTTTTATATCTTGTGACTCAAGGAATAATAGAAAAGCCGATGCTGTATATTTCCGATTTTTTTGAGAAAAATAGAGAGCTTTACTATGATAAACTTTCTTATGTTAGGAAGAAAAATGACCTTGCTGGCTGGATTACGTTTTTTTTGGATGGTATTGCGTTAACTGCTGATACAGGTGCTAAAACCCTCCGAAGCATTATTGTGTTAAAGGATAAAATTTCCACATTGGTTATTGGGAATTTTGGAAAGAGGACAAAACTTGCTCATGAGTTTTTGGATTATCTTTTTGCACAACCGGTAGTGACGATTCAGCAGGTAAAAGAAAAAATGAATATTGCAAATGATACTGCATATTCGCTGGTTAATGCTTTTGTAAAACATGAGATTTTGAAGGAAGTTACTGGCTCGAAGAGAAACCGTCTTTTTGTTTTTGAGGCTTATATTAACCTGCTTAAAAAATAATGAATATTCCGATACTGAAACGCCTTTTTATGGTGTCGCTTTGCTAAATGGCTTAATTGTGGTATAATTTTGTTATATAAATATTAAATATGACTTTAGGTAAGCCAAGTGGTCCGGATGGGAATGAACAAGTGGAGGAGGCTATATCAAGGCTTCATCCCGTCCTTCAGGAGGCGCTCAAGAATGCGCCTGTTTCAGCGAGATATAGTGAACGTGTTTATGATGGAGAATTTAATGATCAGGAATTATTGTTAAGGAGTATTGATGTTTTGAATGCTAGAATCGATCTTTTGTTAAAAGCTTTGGAGAATGGGAAGGGCTATGTTTGGTCTAGATTTGGTGTAGATTTGATGAACTATATTGCTATTGATTTGAGAGTGTTTCGGCAAGGAGGGATGATTAATAATGTTATGACGGCATTGAGGTCGTTTGCGATGACGAGATTACGTGAAGAATTGAAAAAACCTTCGAGTGTACCTTTTGATTATGAAGAATTTATGAGGGAACAAGCTATTAGTTGTATTATTGATGATATTTTGAATCCTAAATTTGGAGGTGGTGAAGGTTTTCAGGGAGGTGGGGTTGGGTAGTTTGTGGCTCCCCCGACTGGAAGAGATCGGGCGTTGTTTTGCGAGCGGGGAGGCGGGGTATTTTCTGTACCATGTGGTGAATGGGCATATTGATGGGATTGGGGTGGAGGCTTAGTTGACGTAATAAATGCCCATGATCAGCTCGGTGTAAATTGTAATTGACACTGAATTGGTGTTTGGTGTAAACTTAAGTTGTCACTGAATAATTAATCCCTTGAATATGGCTTCAAGTAAGGAAAAAATCGTAAGTTTTCTCAATGAGCAGATTGCTCAGGCTGATTTTCGTGCTCAGGCATATGTCTTGGATGAAGAGAACAAGAGGCGTCCACAAAGGAGTGTTTTTGTGAAGGTTAAATCGTATCTTGATAATTTTTTAGAGGGTAATGTTGCAAATCGTTGGGTAACACTTACGGGGCTTCGTGGTGCTGGTAAAACTACTGTTTTATCCCAGCTATTCGTCGATACGAAGGGCAAAGATGTATATCGTCTTTTTCTGTCACTTGATCAAACAAGCCAAATCCTTGGCGCTCCTTTGCATGAGATAATTTCTACGTATGAAGACCTGATAGGGAGATCTCTTGAAAGCCTTGATAAGCCACTTTTACTATTTCTTGATGAGGTTCAATATGATTCCAAGTGGGCGGTCGTTTTGAAAACCATTTTTGATCGCTCAAATAAGGTTTTTATATTTGCTACCGGTTCTGCGGCGTTATTGATGAATATCAACACCGATGTGGCTCGCAGGGCTGTTTTTGAGAAGTTATTTCCCCTGAGTTTTACTGAGTATCTGAAAATTAAGATGCAGAAATATGAGGTGAAAGGTTTAGGTAAGGGAATACGAGATGCATTATTCTCAAGCAATACTGGAAGTGATGTTTATGAGAAGATTAAGGGATTAGAAAAGAAAATTAATGAGTATTATTTAGGCATAACTAGGCATGAATTTGATAAATATCTGAATTATGGTTCTTTGCCTTTTATGGTGGCTTCCAATAATGAAGCGATTGTTTATGATCAGATTAATAAAACGCTAGATCGAGTAGTAAGCGGTGATATAGTTAGTACAGGGAAATTTTCATCTGATATTATTTCGAAAATTCCTGGGATTTTGTATGCCGTAGCGGACATGGATGCGTTCAATTTCAAGACAATTTCCGATAACTTTGGAATTAGTCGTCCGAAAGTCATGGAAATATTTGATTCATTGGAGAATACAGAGGTTTTGCACAGAATATACGCTCACGGTTCTCATTTAAATCAGGTTGGAAGTAGCAGAAAACCATCGAAGTTTTTATTTTCATCGCCAGCCTTTAGAGCCATGTATTACAAGATGATTGGCAATATTATTTCTCCAGAGAATGCGAAAGGCAAGTTGCTTGAGGATTTGGTTGCAATGTATTTACATAGGATTTTGAATAAGAACCCTGGAAAATCTTTAACATATGATGCTGCGCAAGGTGGCGCTGATTTTATTTTGGGAATGGGCAATCAGAGAATTATTATTGAGGTGGGTGCAGGGAAAAAAGATTATCGACAAGTTATTGCGACGGCGAAGAAGTTCAAGTCTAATTATAGTTTGATCATATCTGAGGAAAACTTGGAATATTCGAAAGAATTTGAGGCGGTGAAGATTCCTTTGAGGATTTTTCTTTTGGCTTAGAGTGAGATTTTGGCGAAGTAATTAATCAGAAACTTCCTCATCTTCTTCGACGACTGGAGGTGGTACAGCGCCGAGTAGTTTGTTACCTTGATGATACAATTCACTGTAGATAGCATCAAGATTTGGATTTTCGACCACGGATTCTCCATTAAAAATGTCAGGAAATCTTTCCTGAAGATATTTTAAAATTATATTGTCCTTCCGCATCAAAAGAATAGAATTACAAGAATCACAAGACTCACTTGTTGAAAATATGACATCTCCTTTTTCAAAATATTTCATTAGGTCTTTTGCCTCCTCAATATTGAAATGTTTCATAAGAGATGAAACAAAGAGAACGCCATTTGGTGCAAGTATTCTATTTACGGTTTTCGCTGCGCCCTCCAAATTTTGCAAAGAGCTATAGCTAAAAGCTCCACAGTTATCATACAAAATTGCAAATTTGCCGTCTAATCCGGTCAGATCCACTCTATCCGGAAAAATACCGATTCTTTGGTCATGAATGAATGGATCTTGAGTGGTTTCGAAAAGTCTTGATCTCGTAAGGTTTTGAAGTTCAACCAATTTGGCAATGGTACATCTTTCAAAATCTGATTCAAAAGGTTGCGCACGCATCATCATTTTATCTGCTAATGCAAATGCCAATGAACCGAAGATGTTTCTATGTGTAGAATCCAATTCATGACCTTCAGGAACGCGAAGTCTTGTGAATGGATCAATTGGTGCGGCAGATATATTTACAAGGCGTCTATTTACGCCTTCTCTTTCCAAAAAAACACTGACGTCGCTCAATGCTCTTCCTACTCCACCGCCTAATTCTCCGTACAATCCTTCTTCGGATTGCATCATTTTTAGCAAACTTGCCGTAACCGGATCTATTCTTCTGGAGTTTTCGTCCAGCATCTCACTGTTTCCTAAATATTGAAAAGATATAATAGGAGATAGCTCTTCGGTCGGAGTTTGGCCCTTGATTAAGCCAAGACAATAGGCTCTGTCCAGATTCCCTTGATAATCCCATGAATCAACCATGTTGTATTTATAGCATAAAATAAGGAAAAGTCAATATAAGACGGTGATATTCCCTGTGTTTAGCTTAAAAAGAGCTTTTCTCAGCCGTAAAAAGAGTCTATGGCTAGTTAATCATAGACAGTTTTATTGCTATTGTTGAAATCTTCAAACTGGCTCTTCAGGGTCGGATTCACCATCTGGGCATAAACTTCGAATCCTTGGGGAGTCTATTAAAAAAATCTGTCAGTACCTAAAGGCACTGCCAGCTTTTTTAATGGCTCCCAGGGTCGGATTCGAACCGACGACCAACTCGTTAACAGCGAGCTGCGCTACCGCTGCGCCACCCGGGAACGGTATGTTCGATAAATATAGAACCGAACAGGCCTAATATACGCAAGTACGGTTGGATTTTCAACATAATTTTTGGTAATCTGAGTTTACTATGGAATCTTTGCCGCAATTCGCAACATATATCCTTGAAGCTTCGTATCAATTGAAGTATTTTTTATTGTTTATTGGTGTGGTTTTGGAAGGTCCAGTCATTATGATTGCTTGTGGATTTTTGCTAAGACTTGAGGTTTTTGCCTTCTGGCCTATGTATGTGACGATAATGCTTGGAGATCTCACCGGAGATGTTCTTTGGTATTATGTAGGGCATTTGTTTGCAGAACCATTTCTTAGAAGATTTGGGAAATATTTTGGAGTAAATAGAGAAAATTTGGAATTGGCAAAAGAGTTATTTCAAAAACATCATTTGCGTATTTTGTTTATATCAAAAATAACACTTGGTCTTGGTGCTCCTTTGGCCACACTTATTTCCGCAGGAGCAAGCCATGTTTCCTTTGGAAGATATATGAAAATAAATTTGCTTGGGGAAGTGTTTTTGGTTTTGGGACTTGTAGGAATTGGATATTTTTTCGGGCATATTTATTCTTCAATATCCGGAGATTTGAAAATAATATTCTTGATAATGTTGGCTGTTTTACTTCCTGTTGGGTTATTCTTCCTCAGGAAACATTTTAAACAAAATAAAGTATGATTTCATTTATTATCCCGGTTTTAAACGAGGAAAAAATTATTGAAAAAACATTAAAATGGATTTCCGAATATGATGGTGAAAAAGAAATAATACTTTCTGATGGAAGAAGTACTGACAAAACTATAGAAATCGCAAAAAAATATACAGATAAGATTGTCGTTTATAGCGGTACTGTAAGGCAAACAATCAGTGATGCAAGAAATCTTGGTGCAAGTGTTGCAAAAGGGGATTATTTGGCTTTTGTTGATGCTGATGTCTCAATAAAAAATCCAAATGAATTTTTTAAAACGGCGCTTAATTATTTCAAAGAAAATGACAAAATGGTTGCCGTCACTGGCTATATAAAAGTTTTGCCGGAATATGAGACTAAAGTGGATAAAATAATATTTACGTGTTTCAATTATATGTGGATTTTTGTCAGTAATGTTTTGCATATTGGTGCCGCTTTTGGGGAATTTCAATTGATAAAAACTGATGTGTTTAGGAAACTTAAAGGTTATGATAAAAAACATATAGGAGGGGAGGATCATGAAATGTTTAGACGATTGGCTCGAGCTGGAAAAACATTTTATTCGAGAGAACTAATGGTGTATCACACCGGTCGTCGGGCGCACAAAATAGGTTGGCCTAGGCTTCTTTTTAATTGGGGACTTGCGGCATTTCCCCCATGTTTGCAGAAAATCTTTTTGGGAGAATGGAAGGTTGTAAGGTAGTTATTGTTTTTTTGAAGTTTGTGTGGGGACAAGGTTTTTGATGAATTTCTCGGTAAAATTATCCCAAGAATATTTTTCAGCTTCTTTTCGGCAAGTTTTTTTGTCGATTTTCAGGCATTTTATGGCATTTGTTTGCAAATCGTCGCTGAGGTATCCTGTTTTTCCATTCTTTATGACATCTTTTGGACCTTCTACATCATATGCCGCGACTGGCAATCCGCAAGCCATTGCTTCGAGCATTACCAGTCCAAAAGTATCTGTTTTTGAAGGGAATACGAAGACGTCTGAAATCGAAAGTAAATCTACGATATCTTGGCCTTTTTTGTAGCCGACAAAACATACATTTTTTGTGAATTCTTTCTCGAGTTTTTTCCTGTCAGGACCGTCTCCGATCACGAGTTTTGTGCCTGGTAGATCAAGTTTTAGGAATGCTTCGATGTTTTTTTCTGGAGCAACTCTTCCTAAAAATGTGAAGATTGGTTTTTTGAGATTTTTTGGTGTTTTTGCTTTTGGATTTCTTTTGAATAAATCCAGATTTGTTCCGAGTGGAATTACTTTTACTTTTTTGAATTTGTGTTCTTCAAGTTCTTTTTTTAGTGATTCTGTAGAGACTATTACTTTTTCACTTTTTTCATGGAACCATGTCATGTATTTCCACATTATTGTTTCTATCGCATCGATTTTTAGCCTTATCCTCGTGTATTCCGGCAATCTTGTGTGATATGATGTTGTGAATTTTAGATTATTTTTTACGCAAAATGTTCTGGCGGCAAGGCCGAGTGGGCCTTCTGTTGCGATGTGTATGAAATCCGGTTTTATCTCTGTGAAAATTTCTTTTAGCTTTTCTCCCGTGAGGATTGCGAGTTTTATTTCCGGATATGTCGGAAGAGGGAAATTAATAAATAATTTTGGATGAATTATTTTTACGCTCATGCCTTTCTTTTCCATGGCTTTTTGGGAATTGATTATTGTTATAACAATTCCATCCAATTTTTCCCAAACGTCCGTGACGATGATTACTTTTTTCATATTTTTGTTAAAACCACGATGTCGCGAATGACGATTTGGTCTTCACGATCATAAGAATATGTGTTTTCGATTTTGTAACCTGCAAGGTTTGCGAGTTCTTTAAATCTTGGGAAGTGGATAACCCCTGAGCTTTTTTTGAATCCAGTAAGGCACATAACGATCCTCAAATCTTTTGATGTAAGTTCATGGACTTGTTTTAACCAATTCAAGTGTAGGTTTGAAAGTTCACGGAATATCTTTTCTTGTTCTTCTTCTGTCGGGTATTTTGTGAGTGCTGGACCCAGAAATCCTTCTGTGACGATTGCTGTTATGCGTTCTGGAAGTTCTGTTTTTGTAAGATGTCTTGCATCATTTTTGAATGTTCGAAAAGAAACGTCTTCTTTTGTTTTGAAGGTTTTGACTAACCACTTTAAGTTTTCTTGCGTGTACTGGACCATTCTTTCGTCTACGTCCGAACCGATTACGTCATATCCCATCAAAATTCCTTCCATTGGAATCACTCCTGTTCCACAAAATGGATCGTAGATTATAGTCTTGCCTTTGGCTTCTGGAACAGCAAGATTGATCATTACTTGTGCGAGTTTTGGAGGAAGCATTCCGACTAAAGCGTCGCGTTTTGGACGATTAAAATCACGAAGTGAATAACTATCAATGTCTTGAATTGCTACTGTATTTCCGATGTATATGTTTTTGTCTCCGTAGATTATGTTTATATCTACACCTTTCTCAAGGACACGTGCTTTGTAAATCGTTGATGGCTTTGTGTTGCCGAAATTTTGATTTACGAATCTACTGTTTAGTCCTAATTCTTTTAGGATTTTTTTTGAAGAAGTTAGTAAATTTTTTATCAATATTTTATCTGGAAATTTTTGATTTAATATTGTTAATGAGAAATTTATTTTTCCTTCTCTGTCTTTGAAATTCTCTTCCAAATATTTTTTCACACTATCTTTTATTTGTGTTTCTTGTGCGAATTTTTGGATGTTTTCTTTTTTTATTGTTTCGAAAATTTCTACAATTTTTATTGTTCCGCCAAGTGAATTTTGTATATCTTGAAAGTTCTTTTCTTTAGATTTAAAAATTGCTGTGTCCATGTTTTTCTCTACGAGATTTTCTTCTCCGAAGACTGCCAAAAGTTCTGCGAGACAAAGCTCTTTTTTTCTGCCGAGTTCAAATGCGTATAGGTTCATGTTGCAAACATACCAGATTTTCTAAAATTCTCCAAAAATATGGCTGGTGTTATCTAGTGGATTTGTAAGGCCAAGAAGTGAGGCAGAGGACGTGCGTTTGAAAAAAGTGAAGGTGAGTGCGTTTTCTGTTTGTAGGAGTTTTAAGCCTAAATAAAGCGATTCTGGTGAATCGAGTGCGACAGGATAGTTTTCTGCATTTTCGTCTGCCGTTTTTGCGTTTTCTGTTGTTGCTAGTTTTTTGATTTCATTGAAATTTATTTCTTTTGTTTTTGAAAGATTTTCGAAATATTTCAGGAATCTTTCGTCGTTTTTTAGTGCGATTTTTTCATCTGTGTAATGTGTGAAATCTGCACTTACTATTATCAATGTGTTTGGAGTGACGATTTTTGAAAGTTCATTTAAGACCATATCCAAGCGATCTTTACTTGTTCCGTTTTTTATTCTTATCGGAATTATTTTCGCATTTTTGAAATATTTATTTGTGAAAATTAGTTCGTTCATTATGCCGTGTTCTTTTTCAAAATAGATCGGTTCTATTGATATCACACCGGTTTGTGAAATCTTTGCGATTTCGTTTTTGTCTATGTTTATTTTTGTTCCGTCTTTGTCCGTGAGTGAAGTTGTGCTCTGTATGTAGCGGTTTCCGTAATTGAAATGATTTGGACTTATGAGAATTATTTTTTCTACGTTTGGATTTTTTTCGGAAATTTGTTTGTAAAAATCAGTAAGATAATTTTCGACCAGAAGATGATGGGGGACGATTATGGCTTTTGTTGTGATCTGATTTTTTGGCTCTGAGATCTGTTTTGTGGCACATCCTGTGAGTGTGAGTGCAATCAAACTAATCGCGAAAAATTTCTTTACCGAAAAGAACCCCACTATTTGGGGCTCTTTTGTGATGTTGATTTTTGTGCTTATTCTAGCCATGGTACTGATGATGTTCCTCCCCATTCGACTACTGTAAATCCATTTCTTTTAATTGCTTTTAGGTCTTGTTTCTCTGTTCTCATAGGCATGTCTATTGGCATGTAGTACATGAAAACTCTGATAAGTGTGTCTGGTGCTGGAGAGATTTTTAGTGGTGCAACTTTGTTGAAATCTCTTGTTCCGACGAATGAAATGAAGAAATAATCTTCTTTATTTGCGAGCATTTTTGAAAGCCAGAAATCCATGAAATCTTTCTTTTCTGTGCTGTTTAATCCCAAAGAATCCAAACTGTTTGTGAGGAATTTTTCTAGGTCGTTACGTTGTACTGAAAAACCTTTTGTTGCGTTAAGGATGCCTTTGCTTTGGCCTTCCCAGAATAAATATGGGTATACTAATTTGTCGGCGTAATTGTATAAAGTTCCGTTTGGTTCCGCAGAAACTTTCCATCCGTTGTTGTACTCTGGAATTGTTTTTGTAAGACGTTCGATTCCCACTTCAACTGATACATCTAAAGTTTTTTCAGGATATAAATAGATTACGGGTTTTCCGCATTCTGCTGCCGGTTTTATGTCGTTGTTTATCAGTGATGACCATCTTCCCATAGGATCTTTCCAGTATAGAAGTGGCTCTCCTTGGACGAATTCGTCGATTGATGGGATTTTTAATTTTGGATTTTCTTCTACTTTCCATTGTTGTTGAACTTTGAATCTTTCATAATTTTCCAATGTTGTAGGATCTGTTTTTGGATTTTTTGGAACATAGAAGTCCATTTTTCCTGATGTGTTCAGAGATTTTACGAAATCTGAGTCTTTGGCGTTTGGTGGTAGTAAATAACATGAACCTGTAAGTCCGCATCCTCCTGCGGTCATAGAATATTTGTCGGTGATAGCTTTTCCGAACTCAGGTTTGAATGAATATACTGACACTGTTCCATCTTGTAGCACTACGCTGAAACAACCGGGTGATGTGTTGTCTTTAGGTGAGACTAAATCATAATAAATTTTAATGCCTGAATCTTTGTCGATATATTCTTTGCTGTAATTGCTTTTTGGATCGGTGTATTCGTCGAATTCAAGTATGTCTGAGTCATCTTTCGAGTCTAGTTCGGCATATTTGTCTGTTCCAGGCATTAGAATTTTTTCAGGTGGATCGAGATTCTCTAGATTTGTTGTCGAATCTGTTTTCGTGGAAATTTGAGAAATCAGGGGAAGGCTGTATTCGTTATTTGAAGAGTGTTTTTTTAGTAGTGTGAGGGCTTTTGTCTCTTCGTTGTAAGCGAATCTGTATGTGTCGTTTGCGAAACACATTCCGTCGCATGGTATGATAAGTACCAAAAGTTTCTCGCCTTTGTATTTCTCTTTTGTGATTGTTCCTACTTCAAAAAACGAGTATTTTCCGAGTTTTTGTGCGTCTTCAAATGTTTTTACGTCTTTTGCGTATTGGCTTGTGGCCTTGAAAGCTTGAAGAAATGTCTTTTTTAATTTCTGTGTCCAAATGTCTTTTTCTTTAGGAGTGGAGTAAGAAATATCTCCACTTGGTTGAGATTCTTCGGCTTTTTTCTCTTCCGGTTTTGTTGTTTCCTCGGTTTTAGATTCTGTGTCTTTTGATCCTTCTTTTTCCTCTTCGGCTTTTTTATCCCAGAAGTTTAGTGAACATCCTGCGAAAACGGCTGCTACTACTAGAAAAGAAGTCGCCAGCCATAAGTGTTGTTTTAAAATTTTCATAAAATTTTTATTAAATTATTTCTATTCTCTAAGTTTTTGTATATATTCGCAAGCGATTTGTTTTGAAAGAGGTTTGGTTTGGATGTATGGTTCACGCGAATTAAAATTAACTTTATAAATATGGCAATGTCATTAAATAGAGTCCAGCTGATCGGAAATCTTACACGTGATCCTGAGGTGAAACAGATTCCCGGAGGCCAGACTGTAGCGACTTTCAGTGTTGCTACGAGTTTTTCTTGGAATGATTCTAGCGGAGCTCGTCAGAGCAAAACAGAATTTCACAATATCGTGGCTTGGAGAAAACTTGCCGAGATTTGTGGACAATATTTGAAAAAAGGAATGAAGGTTTTTGTTGAAGGAAAGCTTCAAACTCGTGATTGGCAAGGAGAGGATGGAGTGAAGAGATATAGGACTGAAATTGTTGCTGACAATATGATTATGTTGAGTGGAAAAGGAGAAGGTTCATCTTTTGGTGGAGATAGGGAAGCGGCTGGAATATCAGGTGGTGCTTCTTCTGATTTCGGAAATGATGCTGGTGACTTTGCGCCAGTTGGAGGAAGTGATGAGGAAGTGAAGATTGATGACTTGCCATTTTAAGCGTTAAATGTGGTTTGCTAAAAAATATTAAAAAAGAGGAACTCATATATATATGGTTCCTCTTTCTTAATGCCCCTACTTTTGTTTTATTTTATTTTTGTTTTTTGTGCTTTTCTGTCCTTATTTTGGGGCAGATCGGCGTTTTTATTTTTGTTCAGTTTGTTTTTGTTTTTGTTTCCGGACTTAAGCCAAGATATTTTTTCAGCTTAGTTCGGGGCAAAGTAGGGAAATGCAGAGAAGAAGGACCGGCTGTTAATTTTTTAGCCAGGATGGAAGCTTCTTGCTCTGCATTCCCCCGCTTTTCTTGTGGGTAAAACGCTAGTAGTAAGTGGCAAGTTTTTAAATGTCGAGTTAATAACTGATGTAAATTGATTAATTATACCAAATTTTCAATTGTTTTTCAAGGGGTTGGCATATATATTTCCTTTGCATATAAATGCATATAAAAATCACATGGAAAACGAAGAACAAAAATTAGTGCATCCAGGCAAGCTTTTCCTCATAGTAGGGCCATCTGGTTCAGGGAAGGGGACTGTCATTGAGATTATAAAAGGCAAGTATCCTGGTTTTGTTTATCCTGTCTCTTATACGACTCGTGAGATGCGTGATGGCGAGAAAGAGGGTGGAAGTTATCATTATATTTCGAAAGAAGAATTTGAGAGGATGATAAAGGAAGGTGAGTTTTTGGAACATGCTGTAGTACATTCCGACAACTATTATGGAACTTCAAAAAAGGACATAATGCTGCCTTTAGAACGTGGTGCGGTTGTGATCAGGGAGGTTGATATTCAGGGATTTAATTCAATAAAAAATATTGTGCCGAAAGAAAATTTGATTTCGATTTTTATGAAGGTGAGTGATATGCAAGATTTGAAAGGTAGGATTTTGAGACGTGGAAAAATCTCCGATGAAGAGCTTGAAAAACGCTTTGATAGCGCGAAAAAAGAGATCGCGCAATCTGGTGAATGTGATTATCAGGTTGAGAATAAATGGGGCGAGCTTGGTGATTGTGTTGGCAATGTTGAGAGGATTATTCTTGCTGAGATAAAAAAAATGTATTAAGGTTGTTACTAACTTATTGGGGATTGGCCAAGTGGTAAGGCAGTGGGTTCTGGTCCCACCATCGGGGGTTCGAATCCCTCATCCCCAGCCAAATGATTCAAGTTCGAGCATTATGCCCGTGCGCTATAGGGAGAGGGGCGAGCGTGAAATATGAATGAATCTGGGCTTTAAATCTCTTTTTTACCTGTTTTATAAAATAGACCTAATGTTTCCTAGTATTTTATTGTAAAAAAGCTAAAATGGAAAAGCCCATGAGATTTAGGCTCTGTGGGGTGTTATAGTAACCACATTGTTATGTCAATGATAGAATACAACGGAAGTTGTGAATCAATCAAAGAACATATATGTGGGACTGACAACTTTAGGATTAATGTGACGAAAGTCATGTGTCTTACAGTTAGATTATATAGTCGATCAATAAGGGTGGTTCTCTACAAATTATAGATTGCAGCTCTACGAGAGCCAGAAAAATCTGCAAAAACACAAGCCTGCCGTACACATAAGGATGTACACCCGAAACCTTATTTAGGGTCTCATCTGGTACGGTTGGAGATGTGTAAATAATAGAGAGGTTATGATAGATTTTTCTTATGTAGAAAAGAAATGGCTTGAAAAAATAGCTAAGAAAAAAGCAAAAGAAGGCAAAAAAAATATAAATATCAAAAGTAGGAGATTCAAAAAAGCTCCAAAACATTTTGATTATGGCATAATAGATCATAAGAAATTTTTGCCGAAGATTTCTGATCCTGATTGGATAAAGAATCATGCTTTTTTGCCATTTGTTAAATTTAGTAAACCAAAATATAAATATAAAGATATAGATGCGTTTTTCAATAAAAGAGTATTGGTTAAAAAAGAAAAAGATGGAAAGCCAAAAGTTCGAGAGATAATGTATGCTGGAAGTTTAGATTCATTAATTTACTTATGGTATCAATGTATTCTGGAGAGTGGATACGATAATTTTTTGAAAAAAAATGGTTTGTTAGAGAATGTCATTGCGTATAGACAAATAAGAGATTCAAGTGGGCAAAATGGGAAATGTAATATTCATTTTGCAAATGAATCTTTTAAAGATATTGCGTCTCAGGATGGGGATTGCGCTGTTATTACCTTTGATATAACAAAATTTTTTCCTAGTATTTCTCATGTGAATTTAAAAAAAAGATGGTGCGAAATTCTTGATCAAAAGGAGTTACCACCAGATCATTTTAATGTATTTAAATCACTTACTCGTTATTCATATGTGGATTTAGATGATAAAAATCTTAAGAAGGAATTAGGAATAAATACAAGAGGGAAAAAACAGCACAAAAAGAATCTGAATCTCTTGAGTAAAACATTTTTTTCAGGTAAAGAATTTAGAGAGTTTAAACTCCGACTTAAAGAGCTTGAAAAAAAATATGGGAAAAGACTTCTTTGCAAAAACAATAATCTTGAACTTGGTTCATGCAGAGGCATTCCTCAGGGGTCTCCTATAAGTGGTTTACTTGCCAATATATATCTTTTAAGTTTTGATGTTAAAGCTAAAGAGCTACTAGATAAATGTAAGGGGATATATAGAAGATATAGTGACGATATTTTAGTCATTTGCCCTCGAAATTTAGCAAAGGATATCTCTAATAAACTTAGTGAGTTAATTTCAGAGCAAAAAGAGTTAAATTCTCCAATTCCTTTTTTGAAGCTTAATGTTGATAAAACAACTCTTACCCATTTTGTTCAAGAAGATGATGTGCTTGTTTCTTATGAGATAAATCAAGATACTTGGGTTACGATGGAGACAAAGAAGCCTTTGCAGTATCTAGGTTTCGAATATGATGGGCAACATGTATTTATCAGATCTAGTAGTATTGCAAAATTTTATAATAGTCTTCGTTACAGGATTGATCGAATAAAGGATGGATATTGTGGAGGAGCTATGTTTAAGAGGAAATTATATGAAACGTGTACTAGATTTGGAAGGAGGAATTACTTTAATTATGTGAAAAAAGCAAAAAAAATTATCATGAATAATGAATTTGATCATCAGCTAAGACGTCATACACAAATAATAGAAAATAGTCTTAAGGAAATTGGTGATAATTGGATTAAAGTTCAGGGGAACAATGAGAAATAAAATTTTTCCCATTTGTCTCATTTCATGCTGAAAGGTATAATAAGTCCAGTTTCGGCTCAAAAGGGTACTAGGGTTGAGTAGCTAGCTAAATTGAGCATTAATTGTATTGTTTACCCTGTAACTATGAGTAAAAAATATAAATGGCTAGATTTTTCACATTCTTATTTCTCTTTTGCTCAACTTGGTTGTGAAGAACTGATTGAACATAAGTATACTTGGTCATGGAGTGATATTTCAAAGGATCCTCCGATCCTAGGTTCACAGAAAAAATTTCCTACATATACTAAGGAACATTTATTAATTCCTGTTTTGTATAATATTAAGCATGGTATAGAAATTTATACAAAAACGTTGATGAAAATTTTAGATATCGATTCTCCGAAGGAGCATGATTCAAAAAAACTTTTCAATCAAATTAAGATTGTTATCTCTAAAGGGGGAATTAAAAGTCTTTTTGAAAGAGCATATAAGGATAATAGTGCTGATTCTAATTTAGAGCTTGCCTTGAAAGAGGTTAACGATATTTTGTCTCATCGTGTTGCGGTGGAACATTTTATTATGAAATATCAACGACTCGAAATATTGAAAGGGAAATTGGATGAGAATTATGTGATTGATGATGACCAAAATACGGCGTTTCGTTATCCCGAGAATCGATTAAAGCTTGTCTTGGATTATAATGCTATTTTAAGTAGAATAACGGATGATGACTTGGAAGAACTTTTGAATGATGTGAAATCGATATGGAGTAATTTTAATAGCTTAGGTTTTATTCTTGCCATATATTCTGAATATAAAGCTAAAGGGTACTAGACCATCATCCCCAGCCAAAAAATCTATCTCCACGAAAGGCAGGTGGTTCCTGTAAGAACTACAGATATTTTGTGTGATGTGTCTTGTGAGGTTTTGACAGTCGCGTGGCTTGAACAAACTGGTACTTGATTCGACATGATTAAAACTGTTTCTCGGTTAAATGGCTTTTACTAATAGTCTTCTTTTGCTGTAAAATGAATTTGAATTAAAATTTATTAGCTAAATGGAAATTATTGTTCTTATAATACTAACTTTGCTTAACGGTGTTTTTTCGTTGTCTGAGATCGCGATTTTGTCAGTGAAGAGACATAGAATGGAACAGTTGGCTTTGAAGGGGAATAAAAGTGCACAGATGGTTTTGAATTTATTGAAACATCCTGAAAGTTTTTTGTCTTCTGTTCAGGTGGGGATTACTTTGATAGGAATTATTTCCGGTGCTTATGGTGGAGCGACTTTGGCGGATGATTTGATTCCTTATGTTCAAAAAATTGGCATTCTTGCGCCATATGCGTCTGGAATATCTTTTGCAATAATAGTCGCATTGATAACATATTTTTCAATTGTTTTTGGAGAATTGATTCCTAAATCAATCGCATTAAATCATTCAGAACAGATTTCACTTTTGATGGCTCCATTTTTGAAATTTTTTGCAAGTTTGAGTTATCCTTTTGTGAAAATTCTTTCATTGTCGACTCAATTAATTTTAAAAATTTTTGGAATTAAAAGAAAAGGACGAGATGATTTGACTGAAGAGGAAATCAAATATTTGCTTAAGACTGCAGGAAAACAAGGTATCTTGGAAAAGGAAGAAACACAAATGCATCAAAATATATTTTTCTTTTCTGATCAAAAGGCAAAAAATTTACAAACAAATTCGAATGATATTCAGTGGATTGATATTCATGAAAAACTTGAAGATATTGAGAAAAAAATCAAAGAAAGTCCTTATTCAAAATTTCCTGTATGTGATGGAGATTTGGATAAAATAAAAGGAATAATTAATGCAGAAGATTTCTTTGAAAGAAGAAATCAAAGTAGATTTTCGATAAAGAAAATATTACATGAACCGATTTTTATTCCTGAGAATATGAATGCTTTCGATATCTTGAAATTGTTTAAAAAACGCAAACAATATATCGGAATCGTTGTCGATGAATTTGGCGGAGTAGAGGGAATAATTACACTTCATGATTTGACTGAGGCTATTGTCGGAGAGCTTCCGGAAGTTGAAGACGAGATTGATCCTGACATTGTTGTGCGTGAGGATTTTTCATTTTTTGTTGATGGAGGAATTCAGATTCATCATTTCAATAAATCTCTTGGTTCGAAAGTTATTACTGAAAAATCTCAGGATTATATAACTTTGGCTGGATTCATTCTTCATTATTTGAAGAGAGTTCCGAGGGAAGGTGAAAGATTTATCCATAATGGTTTTGAATTTGAAGTTATTGATTTGGATGGACGAAGAATTGATAAAGTTTTGGTGAAAAAGATTAATTAGATTAAAAATGTTGGATTATGAAAATTACATGTGAAATTTCTGGTAATGTTTTTGAGGTTTCTCCTCGTGAAGTAGAACTTAGAAAAAAATTTGGGTTTGGTGATAGTTTGCCAAAGATTTTACCGAAATTCAGGTTTCGAGAGTTGGGGGCGTTTTGGTCTCAATGGAATTTACATAAAAGAAAATCTGATATGTCTGGGAAAAATATTGTTTCAGTTTTTCGACCTGATTGTGTTTATCCCGTTTGGCAAAGAAAAGAATGGTTTGAAAATAATAATCCTCCTTCTCGGGATTACGATCCATCACTTTCGTTTTTTGATCAATCCTGGGAATTGTTTCAGAAATGTCCGATACCTCATGTTTTTGAAAGTAATAATCAAAATTGTGAATATACTGATGATTGGTATTACAGTAAAAATTGTTATCTTTGTCATTCAGGTCAATATAATGAGGATTGTTCATATTGTTATGAATGTGATCACTGTAAAGATTCCAACTATGGAGTTTCCGCTTATTATTCGGAATTGTGTTTTGATCTCATAAATTCAACGAATTGTTTTAATAGTTTGTTTTTGTTGAATTGTAAAAATGTGCATGATTCGGCTTTTTTGTACGATTGTAGAGGTTGTAGTAATTGTATTTTTTGTTTCAATCTTCGGGACAAGAGTTATTGTTTTGGGAATAAACAACTTACAAAAGAAGAGTTTGAAATTCAAAAAGCAAAATGGGATTTGTCCTCTATAAAAACTTATGAAAAAGCAAAGGAGTTTTTTAGTGAGATGATGACGAATATGGCTTGGCATAGAGCTTTGCAGATTGATCAGTGTGAAGATTCTTCAGGTAATTATATTAAACAATGTAAGGATTGTGAAAACTGTTATCTTCTTTCGAAACATGAGAATTGTGTTAACGATTGTTTTTCCGGACCTGATGCCAAGGGAACTTTGGATTCGTTGGGAACGGTTGGTGGTGAACTTACTTTCATGACTTCGTTACCGGTTTTTTCTTATTATGCGATTTTTTCTTTTAGCGTTGATCATTGTAAATTTGTGGAATACTGTGCCTATCTTCAAAATTGCCAATACTGTTTTGGTTGCTCAGGTTTGGTGAATAAAAAATATTGTATTTTTAATAAACAATATTCTGAAGAGGAATATAAAATTTTGCGAGAAAAAATTATTTCTAATATGAAAAAATCTGGGGAATGGGGGAAATTTTTTCCTGGTTATTTTGCCCCAAATCCTTATGAAGAAAGTTTTTCCGGATTTCATTTTCCTCTCGATAAACCAAGTGATTTAGGATTTAGAGAAGGAGAATCAATGGAAAGGAATAACGTTAAAACCGCTGAGATCTCGGATATTCCTGATAGTTGGAAAGAGTTAAATCCTGAAAAAGAAAAGTGGATTACCGAACAAATTTTTTGGGATGAAAAATATAAAAGGTCTTTTCAAATTACTCAAAAAGATATCGATTTTGCGAAGAAAATTAAGGGACCATTACTACATGATTACTATGTTCATCGTTTGCAAAATAATTTTTCATGGATGCCATTTAGTGGTGAACTTCGCGAGGCAATTTGTGCTAAATCTGGTATGAAAATCAAAACTAATTGGCCAGAAAAATTTGATGGAAGGATTTTGAGTGAAGAAGAATATTTGAAGTTGGTGAAGTAATTACGAAGATTTTGATGGAATAAAGCGTATAGATAATGAATTTACGCAGTGGCGTGTGTTTTTTTCTGTCATATGTTCTCCTTCAAAAACATGTCCGAGATGTGCTTTGCAATTTGTGCACACTATCTCTGTTCTCATTCCGTCAGGATCTTTTATGCGAGTTATTGCGTTTGGAAAATTCTCATCAAATGCTGGCCATCCGCATCCGGCATCGAATTTTGCTTTCGATGAAAATAGTGGCGCATTGCATCGTCTGCATAAAAATCATTGTATTTTCCCGAAAACGGTTTTTCTGTGCCTTTGTCTTCTATGACGCGTTTTTCTTCGTTGGTGAGAGGATTAAATTCCATAAAGTTTTTTACTTAATTGTATTATATCATAGGTGAATAGTATAATGTGATTGTTAATTTTTTAATCTATAGATATGAATAAATTTGCAGAGTTTCGTGGAGGGGAGGCGTTTGAATTTTTCTATGTGTTTTTCCCGGTTTTGATCCTTTTGATTTTGTGGAGTGTGTTTTGGAAAGGACTTGCATTGTGGCATGCGGGAAGAAAAGGCCAACCTTGGTGGTTTGTAATTCTTCTTGTTTTGAATACTCTTGGAATTCTTGAGATTATATATCTTTTTGCAGTTCTTAAACTAAAGTCTTCTCAACTTTTCAAGAAATAGTTTTAAAAAAATATGGATTCAAAATCAAATAAATTACTGGAAGGTCCTATAGCAAAATCGCTTTTAACTTTGGCGATTCCGATCGTTTTGGCGAATGTTTTGCAGGCTGGTTATCAGCTTACTGATGCGTTTTGGGTCGGACGATTGGGTGGAACTGCGGTTGCTGCTGTTTCCGTGTCTATGCCGGTTATGTTTCTTATGATTGCTTTGGGAGTTGGATTCGCTGTTGCTGGATCAACGCTGATTGCTCAATATTTCGGTGCAAAAAACAAAGAAATGGTGAACCATGTTGCGGCTCAGACTCTTTTGATGATTGTGATTGTTTCTGTTTCTCTTGGGGCGATTGGTTATGTTTTTTCTCCGTCGATTTTGCATTTTATGGGTGTTGAGGCGGATGTTTATGAAGGGGCTTTGGGCTTTATGCGTGTCTCATTTATTGGACTTGTTTTTAATTTCTTTTTCTTTATGTTTCAGTCGATTATGAGAGGAATTGGAGAGGCAAAACTTCCTGTTTATATAGTTTTTGGGACTGTTATTTTGAATTTTATTCTTGATCCTTTCTTTATTTTCGGATGGGGAGGTGTGCCTGCAAGTGGTGTTATGGGTGCGGCAATCGCGACATTAAGTACTCAAACAATTGCAGCATTGATTGGATTTGTCGTTCTTTTGCGCGGAAAATACGGTATTCATCTTTCGCTTAATAATTTCAAACCTGATTTTTCATTTATTAAACGTGCATTTTTTCTTGGGTTTCCGGCTTCAATTGAACAGTCTTCAAGAGCGCTTGGATTAACGGTTTTAACATTTTTGATTGCCAGTTTTGGAACATTGACTATGGCTTCTTATGGAGTCGGTTCGAATGTTCTTCAGGTTGCAATGATTCCTGCAATGGGGCTTTCTATGGCCATTTCTACACTTGTCGGCCAAAATATCGGAGCTGGGAATATTGAGCGTGCCGCAAAAATTGGACGTTTTGGTTCTTGGCTTGGTTTCTTGATTTTGACTTGTTTTGGTATTGTCGTTTTTGTTTTTGCACCACATCTTGTGGCATTTTTTGTTCCTGAAGATGATCAAGTGATCGCATCCGGAGCTGTGTTTTTGAGAATTATTTCTTTGTCGTGGGGATTTATGGGAGTCCAATTTTCCCTTACAGGAGCTCTCCGTGCTTCAGGAAATATGATGGTTACAATGATTCTTTCGATCGTTGGACAATGGGTTTTGCAGTTTCCTTTGGCCTATATTCTTTCAAAACATACAACACTTGGAGTTAATGGTTTGTGGTTGTCTTTCCCTATTTCGAATGTAATAACGGCTCTTATTACTATTGCGTGGTATATGAAAGGGGATTGGAAGAAAACAAAACTTACCGACGAAGGAAAACTTACGGAACAGGTTTCGGAGGAAATTATTGTTGAAGAAGGTATTCGATAAAACTTCACTTGTCTTTGCCGTCTGATTATATGGTCAAAATAGAGAATTTGAGCTATAATATGCTTAGGTTATTAATAAATTAAAGAAATATGACGCATCCATGGCATGGAGTTGAGGTGGGAGATGAGGCTCCTAAAATAGTAAATTGTATAATTGAGATTCCGAAAGGTTCTCGTTCAAAGTATGAACTTGATAAAAAAAGTGGACTTCTAAAACTTGATCGTGTGCTTTTTTCTGCAGTTTTTTATCCTGAAAATTACGGATTTATTCCACAAACTTATTGTGATGACAATGATCCTTTGGATATTGTTTTGATTTCTGAGGCTCCAATTCAGCCTTTGACTATCGTTGAAGCCAAGGTCATTGGTGTAATGCAGATGCTTGATTCAGGTGAAGCTGATGACAAAATCATCGCTGTCGCTTTAAATGATATGAGTGTGAATCATATTGATGATATCGACCAACTTGCTCCTCATTTTATTGTTGAACTTAAAAACTTTTTTGAAGAATATAAAAAACTCGAGAAAAATAAAGAAGTGAAAGTTCAGGAATTTCAGAATAAAAAAGTTGCATACGAAATTATTCGAAAGAGTATTGAAGCGTATAAAAAGAAAGGGTTTAAAGCTTAAACTTTTATCTCAATTCTTCCAAGTCTAGAGTCTCATTTAGTGTGACCTGATCTACGAATTCTGGCATATGTGAGACCAAAATGATGGCACCTTCGTAGTCGTCGATTGCTTTTGCAATGATTGGTAGGTGACGGAAATTGATATGATTTGTCGGCTCATCCAAAATTAGTAAACCTGGTTTTTGCAAAACAAAACGTGCATAACATAGCAAACCTTTTTGTCCTTCAGAAAGCGATCCAACTTTGTTTCTCATTAATTCAGAAGTAAGTAAAAAGTGTGCTCCAGTTGCGTAAATTTTTTCATTTGATGGATCTTCAGCGACTTCCATTAATGAGTCGTAAACTGTTTGTTCAAAATCCAAACCTGCGAAATCTTGCTGATAGTAGCCAACTTTTACACCTTCAGTGATTTGAGTCCCTTCGGATTCTCCTGTCGCTAATTCTCGAAGAAGTGTACTTTTACCGATTCCGTTTGGTCCTATAATTCTAAGTCTACTTCTATTAAATAGTTTCATTTCTACTTTTTTTGAAACTTTTTCGTTCTTTTTTATCACTCCAACTGAAGAAATTTTTACTACAATGTCAGACCATTGTTGTGATGGAATAATAAAATTTCTGATTGTTTTATCATCGCGTTTTACGTCGACCATATTCTCTTCGTCTTCAGCTACCTCATCTCGAAGTTTGCTCGCCAGTTTGCGCATTTTTCCTCCTTTATGTGAGAAGAAATTCACCTTATCTTTTCTGTCTTGAATGTTCTTTTCTAGTTGTGCATTCTTTCTTTGTTCACGTTCTATTTGTCCTGCGATTTGTTCTATTACGTCAAAATAATCTCCAACATATTGTTCAACTTTTTTTGAGTAAACGTCTAAATTTAAAACTCCATCTGTGAAACAATTCAAAAAATTTGCGTCATGCGAAATTACGATAACTGTTTTTTCATATCCCATCAAAAATCCAGTGAGGTGATTTATGCCTTCTGTATCAAGATTATTCGTTGGCTCATCAAGAAGTAAAACATCTGGTTCTTGGATAAGTGCGTATGCAAGTAGAAGTCTTGCCAATTGTCCTCCAGAAAAATCTTTGATTTTTTTATCCAATGGGGTTTCAAATTGAACTACTTCAAATACATCTTTTATTAATTTTTCGATATTATATTTTTTTTCTGTGAATGCAGTTTCGAAATATTCTAAAACTGTGTGTTCGAAAAATCTCTTTGGCATTACTTGAAGTCCGATGCCGATAGAGGCTTTATTTAGAATGTGTACTTTTCCTGAGATTGGCTTTAGAGTCATGTCTGCGGTGATGTCTTCTTTTACTCCTGCTGCTCCTAAAATAAGTTTAAAAATCGTGCTTTTCCCCGCACCATTTTGTCCCATTATCGTAATTTTTGCATTTTCACGGACAGAAAAACTTGCCTCATTCAAGATGGGTTTATTTTGGTCGTAGTGAAAACATACTTGATCAAATCTTAATACAACATTTCCTTGGCTCATAATACTGGCAATTTTAAATATTTAGTGCTTACACTAGTGATTTTATACGGAAAAGACAAGGGTTATTTCTTGCTGAAGTCTTTTGCTACAGTTTTCCCGATTGTTGTTCCTACGAGTGAGCCTGCGAAGAAGTCTGAGAACCAGTGGATGTTTGTTGAGACCCCAATGCCCACGTAGAAGGCAAAAATCATCGCTAGGTACTTGATTCTATTTTTTGGGTATAGTCTCCAGATTGTGACGGCAAATGCAAATGCGGCCGCTGTGTGGCCTGATGGCCAGCCATAGAAGATACTGTCTTTAAGGAATCCAAAGTTGAAGATGTGGCTCATGTCTGTGAGTAAACTTAGGTTTGTTCCATGTGGTGGATGTGCTCTTCCTGTTAAACCTTTGTAAACGGTTATTATTATAATTGATATAAAAATCGCTTCGATTAGTGCGAATGATATATTTAATAATTTTTTGTTTTTTTTGATTATGGCGAATAGAAATAAGATGGTTATGATTGTTATTAGTCCTATGCTGCCGATTGTTACTGCTGGAAATAGGAAAAATTGTAGTTCTGGTGAGCGTGTTGACATGAAGTAAAACCAGTCAAACCCTGATTGTACGCATATATAAGTGACGATTGCGCCTACTAAGTGGTACAGAAAATTATAGCCAGTGAAGCATCTTACTATTCTGAAAATAAAATTATGGATTGTGGCGTGCATTTTTGTTTTTATAAATTATAAACAGGTGGAATTTCTTTGATGAAGTTTTGTGCGAATGTATAGGTGTATGCGCCTTGGAATGGCATTACTATTATGTCTCCTTCTTTTGGTGTGTTTTTTGTATAAATGTAATATCCCCAAACATCATCAGGTGTGCATAGTGAGCCATAAGTTACGAATGGAATTTCGTTTTTCTGGTCGAATTGTGAAAGGTTGAAGAGGGGAACATAGTGAAAAAATTGATATCTTTCCCATCCGATCATGTTGTTACTTCCGTCTGTTATTCCAAGTTTTGGATTTTTGATGTCGATGATTTTGAAAATCATGTGCATTGAACTGTGACAAATATATCGTCCAGGTTCTGCATATAGTGAAATATTTGGAAGGAGTGGAAGAATCTCTTGTTTGTAAATTTTTACAATTTCTTTCGCAAATTTTTCTATCGGATCTACTTTTATTGGGATGTATCTTTTGTCTGGTTTTGTCGCGAATATATCTTTTTCGTCTGGTGTGTCCATGCTGTTTTCGTCTGGATTCCATGGGTGAATTCCCTCGAATGGCTGCGGATAAAAACCTCCTCCCATGTCTATGTATTCAAATTGTTTTCTTTCGATTTCTGTGAAATTCTTTTTTAAATATGTTGCTAATGTTTTGAAAGTTTTTATGTATTTCTCAGGTGTTTTATTGTAACTAATATGAAAATGAATTCCACAAAAATTTATTGATTTGTGTTTTTTTGCTTCGTCGAAAAATGGTTTTAAATTTTCTAGAGATGTACCGAATTTTGTCCATCCACTCTGCATTTTTGTGTATATTCTTACTCCACATCGCATTGTTACTTTCTTTTTTTCTGCCATTTTCGCTAGGAGTGTAAGTTCGCGAATACTTTCTAAATTTACTGTGATTTTATTGTGATGTTTCAAGATTAAGTCGAAATCTTTTTCAGTTTTTCCAGGTCCTGTGTAGACTATTTTTTCTGCATTTGCTTCTATTGCTAGCTTGAGTTCTCGTTGACTGGATACGTCTAAGCCTTCACCTTCCTGTACGACTGTTTTTAAAATTCCTCTGTAATAATTACTTTTTGTCGCGAAAAATATGTTTACATTTAGTCCTTCTTTTTTAAATGCGTTCTTGAAAGTTTGTACGTTTTTTTGTACTTCTTCTTTGTCGTAAATATAAAGTGGAGTCCCGATTTCTTTTGCGATATCTAAAAATCTTGGACGTAAGTTTTTTACTTTTTCGAATCTTTTTAAAAATGGATTATCGGTTTTCCTTGATGTTGTCATTTTTGATTTCTATTGAGGTATATGAATACTATAATGTATGCATATTATGAATGCAATTTTTGTTGAAAATATAGATGAATGTGAAAAATTGTGGGAAGAATTTTCTCCACATTTGTCGATTTTTGATGGATGGGATTTTCGTGTTTCGTTTTGGGAATTTTATAAATATAATCCTTATTTTGTCCTTCTAGTAGAGGATAATCAAAATGTTGGTTTGATTCCTCTTTGGTATATTAGTGATAAAAATAAGTATTTTTGGTTTGGAGATATCGGAGATGATTTTGATTGGCAGGAGGAAAATTCTTTTTGGGTGAAAGATGAGAAATATTTAAAATCTTTGATTGATGTTTGTCCTAAATCTACTGTTTTAAATAATTTGAAAGAGAGTGCGTGTGCCTTTTTGGCAGGAGATAAGCGACTTGCGAAGACTCTTCCGAAACAAACTTTGATGATGGATGGTATTTACTCTGTTGATGATTTTTTCATGACTTTGCCTAAAAAACTTCGTGAGAATTTGCGTAGGGATAAAAAAAGAATTGAGTCTTTGAATCCTGAAATTGTTTTTGATAATATCGATGATTTTAGTAAACTTGTGAAATTTAATATTGATAAATTTGATGATTCACCACTTAAGGATGAGCGCTTTGTGAAGACCTTTAACCGCATTATTGAAAAGGGGCAAAATGGTGAAATATATAGAAGTAGAATGATTTCTGTGAAGGTTGATGGTGAAGTTGTTGGAGTGGATTTGAATTTTATTTTTAAAGATATTTATCTGACTTTGTTGTGCGGAAATGATACGAAAAAATGCCCAGGTATTGGACATTATTTGACAATGCTTGATATGCAGGATGCTCTTTCTTTAGGCTCAAAACTTATGGATTTTTCTCAAAGTGGGGAAGGTTCTTACAAGGAAAAATTGTTTAAAACAATCTCGCAATTTATCTTTATCAATTAGGCTTTATTCGATTGTGATTTCTAGCAGTTTAAGCCCTTCATTTGTGTTCTTTTCGGCTTCTTCCGGAGTTGATCCTTTTCCTGATATGTAACCGATATAATCGAATCTTTCCGGTGGAGTTCCTACTTTATCTCCTATATTTACTATTGTATCTATATTGAAAATATTTTTATTATTTTTCAATTCTTCTGGAATATTTATTGACGTTATTGTCCCTGTTCTCTCAGGCATTATCACTGTTGTCATTGTGTGACATTTTGTTTGTACGTCATATTCTCGAGGAATTCCTAGTGCTATCATTATTGATTCATACATTAGGTTGTAGCCTGTTACCTCGAGAATTGTCTCATGTAGGTCATCTCCGCCTATTCTACACCCTAGCTCTACGATTTTTGGCCCTTGTGATGTAAACATGATTTCAGTGTGTGTTGCTGAATTTTGTATGTTCATGGCCTTCATTGTGTCTTCCAAAAGTTTTTGTATTACTTCTTTTTCTCCTTCTTTATAGATGTATGGCAATCTTGCCGCTAATTGCATGAAATATGGATAAGTCATTCTTATTTGATCTTCAACTCCCATCATTGTAACTTTTCCGTTTTGAACGAATGAATCTATACTTATTTCGTGTCCATCCATATATTCTTCAACCAAATAATCTGTGATCATGTCGACGTGATCATCTACTCCAATTAGGTCCATTTCCTCTTTGTTGAATGCAAAAACATCTCCATCGATTGCTTTTTCTTTCAGAAATTTTATTGAATTTTCGTAATTTTCTTTTAGAGTTTCTAAATCTTTTTCGTCTCTAATCATAAATGTTCCATAGCTTGCATTTCCTCCGACAGGTTTTGCTACACATGGAGTTTTGATTTCTTTTATGCCCTCAATCAATTCTTCATAATTTTTGCAAAGTTTGAATTTTGGGATCGGAACGTTTCCTTTTTCGAGTTCTTTTCTCATGTGATATTTACTTCGACAGTTGAATGCGACGATTGGTTCATTTCCTATACATCCGTATTGTTTTGCCAAAAGTGCGACTAGGGGAGTGAGCCATTCTGAAGTTTTTATTGTCACTGCGTCAAATTTCTCAGGTTGGTTTGTCATGTAGTCTAAGACCTCTTTGGTCTTTCTAAGGTCATATGAAAAATGTTTTTCGAAAACTCCTGGTCTTGGTTCAAAAGATCCATCACTCAAAAGATATACTTTGTGACCGAGTTCTTTTACGTCGTTAAAAGCTTTATATACTGGATCTGTATAATCTGATCCAGTGACTATTAATATGTTTTTTCCAGTATCCATTGTAATGCGTTAAGTGTTTTTTCTCCGTTTTTTGTCATTGAGTATGTATTCCCGTGTATTTCTGACATCTGTTCATTCGTGAATGCGAAGCCTAATAGTGAATTTTTATTTATTTTTTCGTTTGGGAGTAGTGAATGTTTTAATAATATTAAATTTGCTTTGTTGTAATCATTAATTTTTCCGGAAACGTATTCAAGTTTGTTTTTTTCGATTTTGTAATATCCGATTTTTGGTAATTCTTTCACTTTAGTGTTTTGCAATTGTGATTTTAGTGAATCCAAATCTACCGTGCAACCTTTGAATTTTGTATCTGGAATAAATGGCTTGTGTGAGCTAAGTTTTTTGCTTGTTGATGCGGCAATAAATTCTTCTGAGAAATCTAAATTATGTAAAAGCTCTTTGGTGTTGGACATTTGGGGACTTGGTCCGACAAGTCTTGGATTACATTCTATGAAAAATATTTCTTTGTCTTTTATCATGAAATCGAAGTTCGCAATTCCATGAAATTTTTGTGAGATTAAGACTTCTCCCATTTTTAAAATGTTTGTTTCTATTTTGTTTATTACTTCTTTTGGAAGGTCAGATTTTTTAACCCATTGTGTTCCATAGTAGATATTTGTTCCATCTTTTTTTGGGAAATACATTTGTAATCTAAGTGCAGAAAACATCATTTCTCTCTTGCCTATGAGCAAGGTTATTCCGAAAGGTAAGCCATTTATGAATTCTCTACATAACAATGGAAATTTCAGTTTTTCTGATTCTATAGTTTTTTCTATTTCTTTTTTGTTGTTTAAAAAAAATGTTCCTCTTGAACCTGAACTGTTTGGTGATTGGAGGACTGCGGGAAATTTGTTTATCGATTCTATGTCTTTTTTTGATTTTAGAATCCAACCTTTTGGTTTTGGTAAATTATTTGTTGTTAATAATTTTTCGAAAAATATTTTATTTTCGAATTTTTTCTGCGTTTTCCATGGTTGGGCTATGATTGTAAGACCTTTGTCCTTAGCCAATTTTTCTTTGTACGTTGACGAAGAATCTATTGGCGCAAATGCTGTTATATTTTTTTTCTTTAATTGATTTGTTGCATTTGTTTTTTGTAATATTTTGTTTTCATCCAAATATAACGATTTTAATTTCCCATCGCTTTTGAGGGTAATAAGATTTTTTGATGGAATATTTGTTTTTATAAAATTGTACGCAGGGCTATCTGCAAACGATATTTGATAATATTTGTTTCTCCTCCCAGATAATAAAAGTTCTAAATGTTCATACCCTGCGATTTTCATTTTAGTCGATTTGAATGGATATTTTATTTAGTGCGTTTTGTAAATTTTGTTCAGCTTCTTCAGGAGTTTTTCCTTTAACTAACACATATCCTATGTAGTCGAAATTTTGTGGAGGTGGAGCGACTTTTGATCCTTCCTTAGTTATTATTTTTATTTCTAATACGTCTGGATTTTCTGACACTTCTTTTGGAATTTCGAATTTTGATAAAATTCCTGCTTTTTCTGGAAGAATATATTGCATGGCAGTGTGACATTTTGTTTCTACTTCGTAATGTCTTTCTACGCCCAATGCTATCATCGCATTTTCGTATAAAGTGCTGTAACCGGTGACGTTATATATGGCATCGTGGATATTGTCTGCGCCGCTTCTACATGCTATTTCTACGATTTTAGGACCTTCTTCTGTGAAAATTATTTCTGTGTGTGTGGCTGAGTTTTTTATTCCCATCGCTGCGATTGTGTTTTCGATAAGTTCTTTGATTTTTTCTGATTTTTCTGTGTCGCAAACATAAGGTATTTTTTCCGCTAATTGCACGAAATATGGTGGAGACATTCTTACTTGTTGTGCGATTCCAAGGATTGTTGTTTTGCCGTTTTGAGTCATTGCATCCACACTTATCTCTTGTCCATCCATGAATTCTTCAACCAAATAATCTGTGGCCATGTTTACTTCATCGTTCATTCCAATCAGATCTAGATCTTCTTTTTCGTAAGCACAAATCTCTTTTATTTCTTTTAATAAAAATTCAATCGACGTTTTGTAATTTGATTCTAATTTTTTTAAATCTTCAGAATCTCTGATCATGAATGTTCCGAAACTTGAATGCCATCCTACTGGTTTTAAAACGCATGGAACTTTTATTTCTTGGATGGCTTTTTCTATATCTTCGTAATTTTTGCAAAGTTTAAATTTTGGAGAGGGGATATTATTTTCAAGAAATTTTTTCCTCATGTGGTACTTACTTCGGCAGTAGAATGCGGTTTTTGGGTCGTTTCCGACGAACCCATAAATCTTTGCCAGAAGGGCTATTAGGGGAGTTACGAGTTCAACACTGTTTGTGAAAATTGCATCGAAATGTAGGTTTTGTTGTTTTAAAAATTCTATCGTTTCTTTTGTTTTTGTTATGTCACAGATTAATTGTTTTTCAAAAACATCGACTGGATGTTCCAATATTTTGTCGCACAATGAATAGACGGTGTATCCCAATTCTCGTAATTTCAGTAGTGATTCGTATACTTGTTTGTGTTCACTATAACTTGGGAAGAATAAAATATTTTTATTCATGAATTAGAATTGTAGGTGATAGAACGGTGGTTTATCTTTGTATCTCTGTATCGCCATCCAAAGGATTTTTTCTATCAAATCTTCGTAACTATATCCTGCGAGTTTTGCTGATATGGCAATGAAATTCTCCTTCTCAAGTGGTGGATTTGGATTTAATTCGATGACATATGGATTTCCTTCTTTGTCGACTCTAAACTCTATTTTTCCATAATCGTGACAATCAAAAATATTGTAAACATCGAGTGCCATTTCACTTATCAAGGTTTCTAGTTTTTTGTTTATTTTTGCAGGTTTTTCGACTTTGATTTTATCTAAAATATGTTTGTTTTCTTCGTCCCAAAGATCTGAAGAATAAATGTGCCAATGATTTTTTTGTACTTGATCAAAAGTTGACCTTATAAGGGGGAGAACCTCTACGTCCTCTTCATTTCCAATGAGAGATACGTCGATTTCCGATCCTTCGATGTATTCTTCGATAAGGGCTGGTCTTTTGAAGTCTTCAATAATTATACGTAATTGTTTCTTTAATTCTTTTTCGTTTGTGACGACTGATTGATTGTCTATTCCAAAGAAATTGTCTGAGTTTGCAGGTTTTACGATCAATGGATATTCAAGTTCATCGCTTATTTTTTCGTCTACACTTTCTACGTAATCCCAATCCGGAGTTGGAATGTCGTGATATTCAAGAATTTTTTTTACTTTTATTTTATCCAAAGAAAGAGATAGTGTTCCTGGATTTGAGCCTGTGTAAGGCAATTGTAGCATGTCAAAAAGTGCGGCCGAGTGCGATTTTAGAAGTGGGGAATTGTAAATCGCTTCACATAAATTCATTACGAAATCTAGATTTGCTCCTTGAATTTTTTCGATAGGTAATGTTGATTCTCCTACGTCAAATAGGCTTACGTTATAGCCTTTTGCCTGAAGGATATTTTTTATATTTTCTCCTGTGAAAAACTTTTTTTCGTTTTCGCTGTATATTGGAATTGTTGAATTTGCGATGATTCCAATGTGTAATTTTTTGATTTTATTTTTGTCTACGATTCTAAGTTTTTCGATTTTGGAAGCCTTAATAATCTGTTCACGGACGATAGACGCTGAAGATAGGGAAGACTCTCTAGTTGTTTTTCCAAGTGATGAATCTTTATGAAAACGCGTTACATTTATTTCGATTTTGCTCATTACTCTATTCATCAATGTTTCTGCTTCTTGGTATGTTCGTCCTTTTACTACAGCCCATCCTGCGTTTTCGAATCCTTCCGGTGGTACCAATATTGCATCTCCTACGTCTTTTGTTATGATTAATTGAAGAACATTTTTCATTTGCTGTGCTTCTTTTACTCCTTCAATGTTTGTGATTATTCCTGAATGACTTGGAATGAAATAACGGCAAATTACACATCCTTTTGATGGTGTATTTTTGTAATTTGTATTCATCCCGCATGCGACTCTTATGCCTATTTCTACCATGTCTGTGTCCCAGACATTTTTCACGTTTGTGTAGATGTCATCTCCTCCCATTCTAGATCCTACCTCGACGATTTTTGTGCCTGTAGATGTGATTTTTATTTCTATATGTGCAAGACTGTTTTGTACTCCAAGTGCTATCAAAGCTGATTCTGCTAATTTTATTGCTTCTTCTTCTATATCGTCATCTAGCCTTGCTGGAGCGATATCTCCGTATTCTACGAAGTATGGAGGTTTGATAGGTTGTTTCTCATTTATTCCGATTACGTGTGGAATTCCGTATTGAGAAAAACATTCCAAACTGATTTCCATTCCATCCATGTATTCTTCATACAAAAAAGCTCCGTTGTTGTACTTGAAGATTGGATTAAATTTTTCATTACAGTTTTTTTGCAAATAATCCAAAGTTGTTTTTGCTTCTTCTTCGTTTTTTACCAATATTACGAATTCACTGTCTGCTCCCCATGCAGGCTTCATTACTGCAGGGAAACCGATTTCTTCTATTCCCTTTTTTAAATCGTTTTTGTTTTTTACCATTTGGAAAAGTGGATTGCCGAGATTTGTTTCGGCAAGACGTTTTCTCATCTCGTATTTATTTCTTGTTCTGATTGAAGTTTCGTAGCTGTTTCCTGACAATTTGAATTCTTCGCATACTTTAGCCAAAACGGGGATGTCGTCTTCCCAGAATGTTATTGCTCCGTCGAATTTTATTTCCGGATTATTCTTTTGAAAAGTTTTTAATTTTTCGATCACTTCTTTGTGGTTGTACGTGTCCGCCTCGATGAAATGATCAATAAGTTTTTTATTTGTGTCTAATTTCTGATTAACTAGAATGATGTTTAATCCTAAGCTTTTTGCCTTTTCAAGTGTGAATTTTTTCTTTTTTCCACCTGAATTAATGAAGATAATATTTTTTCCAAGCAGGTCTTTGTTTGGGGGCATTTGTGGTTTTTATATATATGTAAAAACCATAATCTTATTTAAAAAAAACACAAGAGTTTTTTAATGAAAAATGAATTATTTTTCGCTAAAGTTTTGTTTGCGAAAATTGTCCTTTTCGTCTAGAGTCGATAGTGCCTTTTCTATTAGGATAAAAATATTTTTATGTCTGCACAAAATTATTTATGGATTGTTTTTGCCGCAATTATGATTGGATTTTTGGTGGTGGATCTTGGTTATTTTAATAGAAATCCTCACAAGGTCGGGGCTAAATCTGCGCTTATGCAATCTATTTTTTGGATTGCTCTTTCTGTTGGTTTTGCGTTTTTGATATTGGCCTTCCTTGGCAAAGATATGTTTGCTCAATTCATGAGTGCATATCTTACTGAAAAAATGTTATCAGTCGATAATCTTTTCGTGATAATGCTGATTTTTAGTTTCTTTAATTTAGAAGAAAAATATCATCATAAAGTTTTGTTTTGGGGAATTTTGGGAGCAGTTGTGTTTAGAGGAGTTTTTATAACCGTTGGGGCGGTTGTTATTCATCAGTTTTATTGGGTTCTTTATATATTTGGAGTTTTGCTTATTTATACTGGCATCAAACTTTTTGCAGATAAAAAAGAGGAGCATGCTGATTTTGAGAATAGTAAAATTGTTCGTTTGGCGAGAAAATTCTTGAGATTTACTCCGAATCCACACAATGGACAATTTATTTCGAAGGAAAATGGAAAATGGTATTTCACTCTTCTTTTTATGATTATGATATTGGTTGAGACGACTGATGTCATTTTTGCGGTTGATTCTATTCCTGCAGCTTTTTCGATTTCTCAAAGTCCTTTTATAGTTTTCACTTCAAATATTTTTGCGGTTATGGGGCTTAGGGCATTGTTTTTCTTGGTTGAAAATATTTTGCATAAATTTCATCATTTGCAGAAGGGTTTGTCGTTTATCCTTGTTTTTATAGGGTTGAAAATGCTTGCTGGCATTGTTGATATTCATATATCTTCGATTGCGTCTCTTGTTGTTATCTTGTGTGCATTGTCGCTTTCGCTTATTCTGTCAGTTGTGTTTCCGAAAAAAATATAATTTAACCTCAAAAATATGAAAGGATATAAAGGTAGTATAGAAAAAATCACTCTTGAAAATGATAATTTTAGAAAAGTTCTTTATACAGGAAAACATAGCCAACTTGTGGCGATGAGTCTTAGGCCAAATGAAGAGATTGGAATGGAAGTTCATGAAGAAAATGATCAGTTTTTTCGTTTTGAAAAGGGAATGGGTAAGGTGATTATTGATGGAAATGAATACGAAGTCGCGGATGGAGATGCGGTAATTGTACCTTCTGGATCTCAACACAATGTGATCAATACTTCAGGTTCAGATGCTCTGAAACTTTATACTATATATTCTCCAGCTCATCATCGTGATCAGACGGTTCATGTTACGAAGGAAGATGCTGAAAAAGACGATGAACATTTTGAGGGAGTCACTACTGAGCAATAATTTTGTTCGATATGAATTCTTTGGCTTAAAAATCGGCAGTTCGTCAAACTGCTATTGACTTTTGATTGTGTTGCGAGCAAACTGCACCTTGTTATTTTTTAATCACCGTTATGGGAAAGAAATTATACGTAGGGAATCTACCTTACACAGCAACAGAAGAATCTCTTCGCTCTACATTTGCAGGAGCAGGAACTGTTGAATCAGCAGCTG